>ORMF011242724.1_pt1 | contig 109064 bp, 97 predicted proteins | sample 1779871 | NCBI WGS metagenome assembly ORMF01 (sample SAMEA104232316, study PRJEB22302) | groundwater metagenome | biome: forest; feature: aquifer; material: groundwater | place: USA | collected 2011-08-07 | depth 5.4 m | reverse complement strand
TTTTCACTACAGAATTGCATTCATTCTTACCGATGAAGTAATCATTTTCGTCAACCTTGGCTCACACGACGAAGTGTATTAGTTCCCCGCCCCGCCTGCAGGCGGGGCGGGGCGGGGGGGTTCGCGCGGGGCGGGTTTTGGGGCGCGGGAGCCGATCGGCTCGCGCGCGCGCACGGCTGGACATTCACTCAGGAGAACGACAACTGGCGCCGCGTCGTGCCCTCGCCCGAACCGCTGCGCATACTCGAGCTGCCGGCCATCGAACTGCTGCTCGCCTCGGGTGCGGTGGTGATCTGCGCCGGCGGCGGAGGAATACCGGTCGAGGCGCTGGCGGGGGGCGGCTGGCGCGGCGTGGAAGCGGTGATCGACAAGGACCTCGCCTCCGCACTGCTCGCGAGCAAATTGCGCGCCGCCGCGCTGCTGCTGCTCACCGATGTCGAGGCCGTGCAGCGCGGCTGGGGCACGCCGCAAGCGCAAAGGATAGGCCGCATCGCGCCCGCAGCATTGCGCCGCCTGGCGTTCGAGTCAGGCAGCATGCAGCCGAAGGTGGAAGCCGCCTGCCGCTTCGTCGAAGCGGGCGGGCGGCTGGCTGCCATCGGCCGGCCGGAGGACGCGGCGTCCCTGCTCGCGGGCATAGCCGGTACGATCGTGACCTCCGATCCGTCCTAGCGGGTGGATCCGCTCAGCGGTTTGCCGCACGGCTCTGTGGCGTCTCCAGGCTGATGCGCCCGAGCGCCCCGCTGCGGTAATCCTGGATCAGCGCCAGCCCCGCCTTCTCGAAATCGGGTATGCCGCCTTTCAAAAGATAACCGCGGCGCCGCGCGATCGCCTCGATGAGCGCGCGGCCGTCCAGCCCCGCGACCGGAAAGCCGTAGCGCTTTTCGATCAGCACCGCATAGCGTTCGAGCAGCAGCGCAGCGAGAAACAGCGCGACTTCCTCATCGATGTAGGCGTTATCGCCGAGGGCGTGGCTCGCCGCGAGCATCAGGCCGTCGCCCGCGATCTTGATCGCGGGCCACATCAGGCCCGGTGTGTCGACCAGTTCCATGCGATCGCTCAATACGTGCCGGCTCTGGTGCTTGGTAACGGCAGGCTGATCGCCGGTCGCGGTGACGCGGCGCTTGATGAGCGCATTGATGAGCGTCGACTTGCCGACGTTCGGAATTCCCATCACCATCATGCGCACGGGCTTTTCAGGCGTGCCGCGATGCGGCGCAAGCGCGGCCGCGAGGCGCGGGATGCGCGCCACCTCCGATGCTTTCTTGCACGACAGGGCCGCCGCCTTGACCAGCTTCTCACCCTCGAAGCTCCGCACCCAGGCGGCGGTTGCCTCGGGATCGGCGAGGTCGGCTTTGTTCAAAATCTTGAGCGCCGGCTTTTGCCGGTGCAGGCGCAGCTCGGCGATCATCGGGTTGCTGCTCGCACCCGGAAGGCGCGCATCCAGCACTTCCAGCACCACGTCGATGGAAGCCATGGTCTCGGCCGCTTTCTTGCGCGCCGCGACCATATGGCCGGGAAACCATCCTATCGACATGGCGGGCCTGTCCTGGAAACCTGGGTGAACCCGTGGAGGGTGCGGCGCGCAAGACTGCGACCGCAAAACTGGATCGGACGGTCGATTGTAGCGGGCATCAAGTCTTACGCCAATGTAAGGAATAATCCGAACGTCAGCGGCGTTATCAAGGCCGGGAGACGGGACAGCTCCCCTCCGTGTGCCCACTGGCGACTCGGCAGGTAGATCCATAACCAAGAGGACCGTTCTCCATGAAACAGCGCATGAAGGCAAGCGACTTCCCCGTGGGCGTACTGAAGCTGTTCGACGGCTATGTGCATGGCGCGCTCAGCCGGCGCCAGTTCCTTGAGGGCGCGTCAAAGTTTGCCGTGGCGGGCTTCAGCGCGGCGGCGATGCTGGAGGCCCTGCGCCCGAATTTCGCCTGGGCGCGGCAGGTCCAGAAGACCGACCCGCGCATCAGCACCGATTACCAGACCTACCCGTCGCCGCAGGGCTCGGGAACCATGCGCGGCTACCTGGCGCGCCCGGCGAACGCGAGCGGCAGGTTGCCCGGCGTGGTGGTGATACACGAGAACCGCGGTCTCAACCCCTATATCGAGGACGTGGCACGGCGCCTCGCGACTGAAGGCTATATCGCCTTCGCGCCCGACGCGCTCACGCCGGTCGGGGGCTACCCGAACAACGAGGAACAGGCGGCAAAGATGTTCGCCGCGCTGGATGCCAACAAGCGCACGGAAGATTTGATGGCGGCCGCGACCTACCTGAGGGCTCGCCCTGACGTGGGCAAATTTGGCGCCACCGGCTTTTGCTTCGGCGGCGGCATTGTCAACCTCATGGCGGTGCGCATGCCCGACCTGGCCGCGGGCGTCCCCTTCTACGGCAGCCAGCCCGCGGCGGCCGATGCGGCGAAGATCAAGACGCCGCTGCTGCTCCACTATGCCGGCGTGGATGACCGCATCAACGCCGGCTGGCCGGCCTTCGAGGCGATCCTGAGGAGCAACAACGTCAAACACCAGGCCCACATCTACCCGGGCACGCAGCACGGCTTCCACAACGACACCACGCCGCGCTACGACGGCGCGGCGGCGAAGCTCGCCTGGTCGCGCACCCTCGCCTTCTTCCGCGAAAACCTGAAAGCCTGATCCGTGGGCCCGCCCGATTTCGCCTATATAGTAACGTATACGTTACTATATAATGCTTTCCGTGGCTCGGGCGCCTTGAATCGGCCATTCTGTTCCCGATCCATACGGGGTAAGATGATGCGGGCTCTGGCCGGAAGCGATACGCCGGCCGGGCATTACGCTCTATTGATCGCGCAGCGGCACGGGTCTCCGAGCCGCTGCGCGTTGAATGAAGACGCGCAGGACGGAGGGATACCATGGCAGGCGACGCGGACAGCGGCGGACTAGGCATCGTGATTTCGGCGGACTCGCACGTCATGGAGCCCGAGGATCTCTGGAGGCGCCAATTGCCTGCGGCGTTCAGGGATGTGGCGCCCACTTTCAAACCCCTGCCGAAAGGACCGGGCTTCGAGCATCGTCCGGGCGGCACGAATGCACGCGAACGGGTCAAGGAAATGGCGACCGACGGGGTGAGCGCTGAAGTCCTCTACCCGACGCATTGCCTGAGGCTGTTCGCGCTGCAGGATCCGGCGCTGCAGCAGGCCTGCTTCAGGGTCTACAACGACTGGCTGATCGAGTATTGCGGCGCGCATCCGGAGCGCCTGGTCGGCGTGCCGTGCATCTCGATGTACGACGTGGCCAGTGGATTAAAGGAACTCGAGCGCTGTCTGAAGGCCGGACTGAAAGGCGCAATGATCTGGCAGTCGCCCCCTGAGGGCCTGCGCTTCACTTCCGAGCACTACGAGCCGTTCTGGGAGGCCTGCGCCGCCCTCGACGTGCCCGTGAATCTGCACATCCTTACCGGATTCAACTACAGTCAGAACCTGGTGCAGTCCGGCATGGAAATGTGCCGCGGTGCCTCGATACTGAAGACCCATGAAACCCTGAACAGTTTGTTCGATCTCGTCTTCGCAGGCGTATTCAGGCGACACCCGAACCTGAAGCTCCTGAACGTTGAATCAGAGATCGGCTGGGTGCCGTTCTACACCCAGCAATGGGACCACTACTACCGGCGCTTTCACAAGACCCTGTCGCTCGCGATCGACCAGGAACCCAGCACCTACTTCTTGCGTCATATCTGGTTCACGTTCTTTAACGACCCGGTAGGCGCGAAAATGCTGGGCTGGTGGGGTGCGGACCGCTGCATGTGGTCGAGCGATTATCCGCACCCGAATTCCACCTGGCCGCATTCGCGCGAGGTCATCCAGCGCGATCTCGGCTATCTCCCGCTCGAGGCGCAGCGCAAACTGGTGCGCGAGAACGTCGCAAAGCTGTTCAGTATGAATATTCCGCAGACCGAGGCGCTCGCGGCCTAGCGGCAGCGCTCAAGCCGCTGAACCGCGAGATATCGGCAGCGCTCAAGCCGCTGCCTTGGCCTTCGGTTTCGCCTTGTCGAACACGACGCGGCCGCCGCGCGCGTCGGCGAGGATCGTGTCCTTCGGTGCGTAGCGCCCTTCGAGGATCGCCTTCGCGAGCGGGTTCTCGATCTCGGACTGGATGGCGCGCTTCAGGGGCCGCGCGCCGTAGATCGGGTCGAAGCCCGCCTTGGCCAGTTCCGTGATCGCCGCATCGGTGACCTGGAAACCGTAGTCCATCTTCTCCAGGCGTTTGGTCAGAATCTGCAGCTGGATCCTGGCGATCGACTTGATGTGCGTCTCGCCCAGGCCATGGAACACCACGACCTCGTCGATGCGATTCACGAACTCCGGCCGGAAGTGGGTTTTAACTTCACCCATGACAGCTAGCTTCACGACGCCGTAGTCGCTGTCTGCCATCTGCTGGATCATGTGCGAGCCGAGGTTGGAGGTCATCACGATCACGGTATTCTTGAAATCCACGGTGCGGCCCTGGCCGTCGGTCAGGCGGCCGTCGTCCAGCACCTGGAGCAGCGTGTTGAACACATCGGAATGCGCTTTCTCGACTTCGTCGAACAGGATCACCGAATAGGGCTTGCGCCGCACCTGCTCGGTGAGCTGGCCGCCCTCGTCGTAGCCGACGTAGCCCGGCGGCGCGCCGATCAGGCGCGACACCGAGTGCTTTTCCATGTACTCGGACATGTCGATGCGGATCAGATGCTCCTCCGAATCGAACAGGAAGGTCGCGAGCGCCTTGCACAGCTCGGTCTTGCCGACGCCTGTGGGTCCCAGGAAGAGGAAGCTTCCGTAGGGCCGGTTCGGATCCGAGAGCCCGGAGCGCGAACGCCGGATAGCATCCGATACCAGGCGCACCGCCTCGTCCTGGCCGACCACGCGCTCGTGCAGCCGCTCCTCCATATGGATCAGTTTCTCGCGCTCGCCCTGCATCATCTTGGCGACCGGAATGCCGGTGGCGCGCGACACGACTTCGGCAATCTCTTCCGCCCCGACCTCTGTGCGCACCAGCCTCGCCTTCGGCTTCTCATCGCCCTGCGCCTCGGCCTTGCGCAACTGGGCTTCCAACTGCGGCACCTTGCCGTACTGGATTTCCGACATGGCCTGCCAGTCGCCCTTGCGGCGCGCCTCTTCCATCTGCACCTTGAGTTTCTCCAGTTCCTCCTTCACGTGCTGGCTGCCGGAGACCTGGGCCTTCTCGGACTTCCAGATTTCCTCCAGATCAGAGTACTCCTTGTCCAGGCGCTTGATCTCGTCCTCGATCAGCTGCATGCGCTTCTTGGAGGCCTCGTCCTTCTCCTTCTTGACCGCCTCGCGCTCGATGCGCAGCTGGATCAGGCGGCGCTCGAGTTTGTCCATCGACTCCGGCTTGGAGTCGATTTCCATCTTGATGCGCGCCGCCGCCTCGTCGATCAGGTCGATCGCCTTGTCCGGCAGGAAGCGGTCGGTGATGTAGCGGTTCGACAGTTCCGCCGCGGCGACGATCGCCGGGTCGGTGATGTCGACGCCGTGGTGCACTTCATAGCGCTCCTGCAGCCCGCGCAGGATCGCGATGGTCGCCTCCACCGAGGGCTCGCCCACGATCACCTTCTGGAAGCGGCGCTCGAGGGCCGCGTCCTTTTCGACGTACTTGCGGTATTCGTTCAGCGTGGTGGCACCTATGCAGTGCAGCTCGCCGCGTGCGAGCGCGGGTTTGAGCATGTTGCCGGCGTCCATCGCGCCCTCGGCCTTGCCCGCGCCGACCATAGTGTGCAGCTCGTCGATGAACACGATGGTGTTGCCCTCGTCCTGGGCGAGCTCCTTCAGGACGGACTTGAGGCGCTCCTCGAACTCACCGCGGTATTTCGCCCCCGCCAGCAGGGAGGCCATGTCCAGCACGAGCACGCGCTTGTTCTTCAGCGTCTCGGGTACTTCGCCGTTCACGATGCGCTGCGCGAGACCCTCCACGATCGCGGTCTTGCCCACGCCGGGCTCGCCGATCAGGACCGGGTTGTTCTTGGTGCGGCGCTGCAGGATCTGGATGCAGCGCCGGATCTCGTCATCGCGGCCGATCACCGGGTCGAGCTTGCCCTGGCGCGCGCGGTCGGTGAGATTCAACGTGTATTTGGCAAGCGCCTGGCGCTGCGATTCGTCCGCCTGGCCGGTCACGTTCTGACCGCCGCGCAGCTGTTCGACCGCCTTGTCGAGCGCGCTGCGGGTGACGCCCGCCTGCTTCAGGATGCGCCCGGTCTCGCCCTTGTCCGCGCTTGCGGCAAGCAGGAACATTTCGGAAGCGATGAACTGGTCACCGAGCTTCTGCGCCTCCTTGTCGGCGACGTTCAGAAGATTCGTCAGATCGCGCGAGACGTTCACCTCGCCCGGCGTTCCTTCCACCTTGGGCAGGCGGGAGGCGGCCTGAGTCAGCTCCGTACGGAGCTTGGCGGGATTGCCGCCCGCCTGCTGGATGAGCGCCCGCGTGGAGCCGTCCTCCTGGGCGAGCAGCGCCAGCAGCAGGTGCTGCGGTTCGATATAAGCGTGGTCCTGGCCAACGGCGAGACTTTGCGCCTCGGCCAGGGCCTCCTGGAATTTCGTGGTCAGTTTGTCGATGCGCATGGCGCTGCCTTGTAGATGCCTGAAACGGAGATGGGGGCATTCAACGCCGCTTCAAGCGGCAGCGCTTTGATGGAGAACAAGAACTCGCCGCGATGCGCTTTTCCGGACCCGTCCCGGGACGTGGCGTGGACGCAGGGCCGCCCCTGGACTATCCTTGGCCAAAAATCAACCCGAAAATCCCCCATGCTCAGAAATCTTCGGCACCCGCTCGCCCTTGCCCTTGCCCTGGCGCTCGCCCTGCCCGCCGGACTCGCCGCAAGCGAGAGTTTGGCCGCCAGCAAGGCCCACAAACCCAAGGCCCACGGCGCGATAGCACTGGACCGCAACTCGGATGCCTGGGGCTACGGCATCAACCAGAAGACCTCGCGCGAGGCGCGCCTGGAAGCGCTCAAGCAATGCGACCGGCCGAGCTGCGAAGTAGTGCTGCGCATCGAAGGGGAATGCGGCGCCGTGGCGCGCAAGAAAGGCAGCAATACGAAATTCTCCAGTTCGCGCGGCGCCAACCGCGCCGAGGCGGAAACCAAGGCGCTGCGCCTGTGCGGCAAGGACTGCGAGCCCGTTGCCTGGGCCTGCAACCGCTGAAGAACGCGGCAGCGGACTGGCGCTGCCTCTGGCGCTCCCCGGAAGTTCAGTGTGGTGTCTTTTGCAGAACTCAAACTTCTCCAAAATGTAACCTATTTTATAAATGACTTACATTTGTGCTAAGATCACACTTTCATAAATTAGGCCGCAATTTGTATGGACTCCTACGTAACTGTCAAGGGCCAGATCGTCATTCCCTCCAGGATCCGGCGCAAATTCGGCATCAAGGAGGGCACGCGCGTACAGGTGGACATCGATGAGCAGGCGTATCGAATTATTCTGACGCCCGTCACGCGCGACTACATCCAGGCGCTGCGCGGGAAATACAAGGGCAAGCGCCTGCTGAACGCTCTGGCAGCGGAAAAAAAGCGCGAACGAGAACTCTGATGGCGCGCAAGCCAAAAGCACTGGTCCTCGATTCTTGGGCGGTGCTGGCGTACCTGGGCGACGAGGCCTCCGGACAAGAGATCGCAAACCTGATCACGAGCGCTCATGAAGATCGCGTGTCGATGCACATGTCCGTGGTTAATGCGGGAGAAGTCTGGTACATCCTCGCCAGGGAAGTCTCAGAGGCCCAAGCCGACAGTGCACTAACGGATCTGACCGCTCTCGGTATCGAATTGATAGACGTGGATTGGGCTCTCACGCGGGTCGCTGGAACGTTTAAGGCGCGCTACAGAATGTCCTACGGGGACTGCTTTGCTGCGGCACTTGCGAAAGAGCGCAAATCCGAACTCGTTACCGGGGACAAAGAATTCAAGCAGATCGACGGAGAAGTCAGTATTCGCTGGGTTTGATTGTTTTGCGGGGGAGATATGGCAATGCTCAAATCCGTTCAAATGATCTTGGGCCGGTTGATGGAAGCACCCTCATTGGATCTAGCGCGTCAACTTGAAATGCAACTCGCCCGTCCTGAGAGGCCTTAGACAGGGCCAGGGTTAAACAGTAACTTATATGTTACCATTTATTGCGCGCTGCTCGAAGCTTGGCCTTTCGCGCGAAGATGTTTCCTCTACAAGAAGGGAGATGCCAATGAGCAGCAAACCCGCACCCAGCACCGCCCTGTGTCACGCCACCGCCGATCGCATCAAAATCCGCGGGCGCGACTTGTGCGGAGAGCTCATCGGCAAGGTCGACTTCGTGCAGATGATGATGTTCGAGATTTTCGGCCGCATGCCGACGCCGGTAGAGGCCCAGGTCGTGACCGCGGTCATGGTCGCCATCATGGAGCACGGCCTGACGGCGAGCACGATCTCGGCGCGCATGATCTATTCCAGCGCGCCGGAGGCAATGCAGGGCGCAATCGCCGCGGGCCTGCTCGCCGGCGGCAGCGTCATGCTCGGCACCGTCGAGCAGTGCGCGCGCCTCCTGCAGCGCATCGTGGACGACCCGCTCGGCGTGCCGGCGGCCGCGCGCCGCGAGGCACGCGCGCATCACGAGGCCGGCAAGCACATCAGCGGCTTCGGCCATCCGTGGCACCATCCGGACGACCCGCGCACGCTGCGCCTGTTCGAGCTCGCGCGCGAGCTCGGTCTTTCCTGCCGCTATGTGGCGGCCGCGGAAGCGCTGTCGCCGGAGGTGGACGAGGCATGGGGCAAGCACCTCACGATGAATGCCTCCATCGCATTCGCGGCACTCTTTTGCGAAATCGGCATCCCGGTCGAGATCATGCGCGGACTGCTGCTGGTGTCGCGTTCGGCCGGGCTGGTCGCGCACATCCTCGAGGAGCACAGGAATTCCATCACCTTGAGCCTGATGAAGAACGCCGAGGCCACCGTACCGTATCGCAGCAGTAAGGCCTGAGGGCGGTAGCCTTCCCGGCCGGATATACAATCACAACCCGCCGCATCGGATGAGGGAAATGCAAACTCGACCCGCGGAAATGCACCATTGAGCAACCAGATGCTTGGGAGAAGATTGCATCCCATGGACTTCAAAGTTATCCATGGTCAAGCACAGCAAAGGAGGGATGATCCATGAAACACATGGCCTACACGTTCTTAAAGCTTGCCGCACTTGTACTCGTCTACGTCACTTCTGCGACGGCGCAGAACTTTCCAAATCGCCCGGTGCGGGTTGTCGTCGCATGGCCCGCGGGCAGCATTGCGGACGTTCTGATGCGCATCATGTCCGAGCCGATCAGCAGCGATCTGGGGCAGCCGGTCATCGTCGAGAACAAGCCGGGCGCCACGGGCGCGATTGGCGCGGACCTCGTCGCCAAGTCTCCGCCGGATGGCTACACGCTTCTGTTCTCCGGCTCGCCGCTTAACATGATGCACGCGATCGGGGTGCAGACGCCTTACAAGATGCCTGATTCCTTCACACCTATTGTGAATATTGCGTGGACGCCCCTCGTCCTGGTCGTACAGCCGTCCCTGCAGCTGAGAACGCCGCAGGACCTGGTCGCACTGGCAAAACAGCAGCCGGGCAAGCTGTTCTACGCCATCTCGGGTACCGGTTCTCCGTCCCATTTCGTCACGGAGCTATTCCGGGCTCGTACTGGCATAGATGCCACTCCTGTGCCGTTTGCCGGGTCGCCGCAGACGATGACCGCCCAGCTCGCGGGCCAAGTCGCGTTCCACTTCGCCGCCACAACAGCCGCTCTTCCGCAGATTCGGGCCGGAAAAATAACAGCGCTCGGGACCACCGCGAGGGCGCGGCTGGAGCTCGCCCCGGAAATTCCAACCATGGAAGAGCAGGGATTGAAGAATTTCCCGATGCACTGGAACGGAATTCTCGGTCCGAGAGGCGTACCGATGCCGATCGCAGAGCAGCTTGCCACGGCGTTCAACAGGGCAATGAACCGCCCCGACGTCCAGAAGCGGGTGGCGCCTTATGCGAACGATATGGACGGCAAGAGCACGCCCCATACGTTCGTCGGCCTGATCAAGGAAGACTACGCGACCTGGGCCGAGGTCGCCCGGGTGGCGAACATCAAACCCTAGGCCTGGTCGATCTGCCCGCAGGTGTTACCGGGCCGAGACCTGGACGCCATCGGCTGCGAGCTTTTCCGTGATGCGCTGTCGCAGCAGCGGCCGGCTGAGCTTGTCTGACTTGGTCAATGGAAAGGAATCCACCACCTCGATGCGCTCCGGCCACTTCAGCTTGGCAAGCCCTTGCTTCTCCAGGTGCTTACCGAAGCTCGCGATCGTTGGCGCCGGCGCACCGGGCTCCAAGATGACGAACGCGCAGGCGCGTTCGTCGAACACCGGATCTGGCATCGCAACGATCGCAACATCCGCCAGTCCGGGATAGTTTCTCAGAGCAAGCTCCACCTCCTCGCAGCTGATGCTCTCGCCACCCCGCTTGACGATGTCCTTGGCCCTGCCCTCGTAGGAGTAGTAGGTCCGCCCTTCGATACGGTGGCGGCGCATCAGGTCGCCGGTGCGATAGTAACCGTCTGGCGTAAACGACTCCGCATTGCGACCGCCGCCGTTGTAGTAGCCATGGATCGTATAGGGGCCCTTCACCAGCATTTCGCCGGTCATGCCGTCCTCTACTGGGGTCTCGGTGCCGGGATCGACAAGCCGGATGTCGTCGAGCGGGGACAGCGGCTGGCCGACCGTATCGTCCAACGCTGTAATCGGATCCCCTATCCTGGACAGAATGCACTGGCCCTCCGCCATGCCGAATTGCGGATACCCGGGCACGCCGAGCTTCTCGCGCACCATTGCCGCGCTCCGGGAAACTACTCCCTGGAGATAGGGGAAATCGACGCCTTTCCGTTTGCGGGCTGCCGCAAGGCGCACCAGCAATGGCGTTGGAAGGAAGGCCCAGTTAGGACGGAAGGCCTCGAAATCAGCCAGGACGCCGTCTTCCGTGAAATCGGAGCAGACGACGACCGTCCCTCCGTTCAGCAGGGTCGGCCCCCAGTGGATCACGAATCCCGCGTTGTGCAGAAAAGGGCCGCCGGAATAGGCGACCACGGCTGTGTCCCCGGCCCAGCGCCCGGGCGCAGCGCGCCCGCTGACATCCCACGCGGCCCGCATGTTGTAGAGATAGTCGTTGGAGAATCGCGGGATGATCTTCGATACCCCCGTCGTTCCCCCCGAAAGCTGAAAGACCGCGACCTGGAACGGGTCGAGCGACGAAACGCTGGTTTGTACTGCCGCCCGCGCCACCTTAGGTTCTGCGGAACCGATCAACGCCGCCATGCTTAACGCGCCGGGCACCGCGTCTCCGCGCGCGACAACAATATGGCGGATGGAGGGAATCTCTGCGGCCATCTTGAGAGCGAACGCTGGGAAATCGAACTTCCGATCGTCTCCCTGCACGAAATACAGGGTTGCCGCCGCCCTGCGGCCGATTTCGCCGATCTCATGCTCGCGGTGCGCGGGCAGCGTGCATACCGGGATGACGCCCGCCTTCAGGCAACCGAAAATCGCCACGATCAGCTCGCGCGAGTTCGCGATCTGGAAGAGCGCGCGATCAAGCGCCGTTACGCCGAGACCGAGCAACGCGCCTGCAAGGCGATCGGAAAGCTCGTCGAGCTCGCCATAAGTCATTGGCCCTTCTCGTGCGACGAGCGCATCGCGCCCGGCATAGCGCCGGAACGCCTGCAGGTAGGCGCTGATCAGGGTCTCCTGCGTGCTCAGCGCACCCGCCTCGGCGTAGCGGCGCAGATCCTCCTGCGGGGGATAGTCCACGCCCGCCATGGGGCTGCGAACGCCGAGGCGAATCCCGCTCATACGAACCCCCTGCTCGCGAGCCAGGCGGAAATTCTCTGCGCTGCATCGAGCTGGCCGAGCGGATCCCCTGGGCGCACCGGCTGCCCGTGGTGGTTGCCGCTGATCTTGTGGCGCAGCTTGTCGGGGCTTCCTATCCAGCCGAAGATGGCGTCCGCCTCCGATGGAAAGACGCTGTTGTCGCCCGTGTACTGGATCATCAGGGTGGACTTCCCAAGCGCGGGGGCGCACTTTTCCATGGATGCGTTCGAATGGTTGGCCGACCAGTTGGAGAGCCAGCTCTCGGGCGTGCATACGCGCGCGAAGCCGACGCTGCCGTAATTGGATGCGATCGGATTCGCGCCCCAGAGTGTGCCGTAGGCGCGCTCGCTCGGTTCGATGCCAAGGTCAAAACAGCGCGGATCGGCATCCGTGCGCCAAACCTGGAATATCGGCGAGTACGCGCCCAGAATCATGTCCGCGCGGCTCGACTTCTCCTTGCTTCGCTTGCGTGCCTCCTGTCGGCGCGCCACTTTCTGCAGCGCAGCCGCGTCGATGCGCGCAACGCGCGCGCGCTGCGCTGCCCGGTAGCGCGCAAGAAATTCAGCCGGGTAGCTGGAGCTCTCGGGGGAGCGCCTCCAGCCGTTCGCCGGGTTGAATGCAGATAGCGAATCATCGCTTTGCAGCGGATCGTTCTCGTCGATCACCGCGGGATCCACGCAATTCTGCAGGAGTTTGCCCTGGCCGAGATGTGGCGAAACCAGGATGAAGCCGTCCGGCGCCGGCAGCTCCGCCGCTTCCAGTCCGGTTGGCCGGCCTGCCGGGGAGCGCCTGATGCGATGCTCGGGCTGCGCAACGGCCTGTTGACCATACATCGCAGCGAGCGCGGCGCCGCCGGATATGCCCAGCAGGACCGAGGTCGCATAGCCCTGCTCGCGCAGGAACCGCTGGCCGGCGGCAAGATCGAGCACGGCAGTCTCGTGCTCCAGCCTGATGTCGTTGCCGACGGTGCGCGCGCCCATGACCCATGCCGCCGCGCCAGCGGTCAGGACGTCGGGGACGAGATAATTTGAGACGCCGATCTCGCGCGGGTGCATCCAGCAGCACACAGTTCTCTCGCCGCCGCGCCGGAACAGGTACCCTGTTATGCTGGCGCCGTCGTGCGTCCGCAGCGTATGGACTGAAACCCGGGTATCCCCAGGCAGCCTGCCCGGATTCCACACCGATCCTCTGAGTCCCGCGGTGGTCGTGGCGACCGCCCGCTTCTCCGCCGTTCCCGAGGATGACATTCTGTTTTCTAATCCGCCACGCGCACAGTCTCGCGGTCGTATTGCACGATTCTTCCCTCGAGCCCGCCCGCGAATGCGCTGTACCAGACCGCCGCCTTGAATCCGAGCGCCTTGCGATTGAACACGAGCTCAGCATCCGAGTCGATCCGAAAATAGCCGTTCCGGAGATCCACGACGCGCCTGCCGGGGTCGCCCAGGGAACTCGTGACAAGCGCGCGCACCTCCGGCTCATCGATCACATAGATGGCTGGCACGGCAATTCAGATCTTCGGGAGCTTCTTCACCAGCTCGGCTTTTCTGCGCCAGACCGCATCGATATCCGTAATTCCGCCCGCACTGGATTCGAGTTCGACCGCCGCCTGCAGGGTCAGCGAAGCGTCGAGCGTGTCGAGCCGTGAAAAAGCCCGGCGTTGGTGGGTGATTTCAACCGGATACTCGTTGGGATCGGTGAAATAGATGGAATCGACCAGCTCATGCTGGATACTCGACACCTTGACGCCTTTCGCCTCGAGCGTCTGCTTCCAGGCATCCAGTTCCTCGCGCGTATCCACACGCCAGGCAGTGTGCGTGGAGCGATACATCCAGTCTTCAATGCGAGGGCTCAACCACTCCGGCCTTTGGGTACCGATATAGTAGAAGAACGCGATCGTGCTGCCCTGGCCGCTTTCGAAGAAGAAGTGCAAGAAATCGGGATGCCCTGCCCGTCCCCACCCGCGGGCCGATATCGCATGCACCAGCCTGAGGCCGAGCGTATCGCGATAAAACTCGATCGTCTGGCGCAATTGCCAGGTAGGCCGCGCGGTGTGATGCACGCCGCGCAATGCGGCTGCACCGACTCGCCCATCGATTGGAGCGTCGGTACGCATCTCATTTATCGCATCGATGGTAGCCATGGGGATTCAATCTTGACGCCGAATCGGTCCGAACCGCCGTGAGAGGCGAAGAACCGGCTCCTTTCGAAGATCTTATGCCTGCCGCAATGAGCGGTCAAGCGCACTCTATCGATCTGAAACCGCGACCGCGCGTCAGCGGGCATTACATGCTGTTCTTTATCTCCTTCGCCTCTTCCTTGATCGCCTTACCGGCCCGTTCAACGTCTTTGCCGGCACCCTCAATGGTGTTGCAGCCCGCAAGCGTGCCGAATATGCCAGCCCAAAACAGCGTTGCAGATAGGAATGCGAGAAATTTCTTGGTCATTTCTGATCTTCCGGAAAAATAATTGTTTGCGTTCGTGGACTCGTTTCACGCGTCCTTCGTACATTGAACGGCTAATTCCGCCCCAGATCCCGTATCGCGTCGACGACCATTTTCGTGCCGGCAGCGATCAGGAGAACATCGGTGGCTACCCGCACATAGCGGTAGCCCTCTGGAGGAACGCCGATTTTCACGACGAGCGCGCGCGGAATTTCATATATGACCACGTCGCGCGGCAGCGGCTGACCTATTCTCCATTTCCTATTCTCCATTTTCCTAGCCTGGCCCGGAGGCATGCAGCCGTTATGCTTTTTGGCAAGACCAGGAGGACAGCGTCCGCCGCGGAATTCATCGGCGTAGTAGTCGCGAACCACGACACGGTGACGGTCCTCGAATTGCCGCGAGCTTTTGCCTTCTGGGCGTTCTTTGTCACTCTCGCGCTGACCGGATCCCGCCCAGGAAGGCTTCTGCGCAAGAGCAGGGCCGGCGACAGCAAGCAACGCCGCTGACAGAGCAACGCGAGCGCATGCAGATTTAAATCGAACCATGACCTGGCCCCTTGGCTTTACCGCGTCGACCCGCGACGCCCCAGACGGAATTTATTCCGAGCTGGTCCGTTGTGAGAGAGAACTAATACACAATCCGCACCCGGAACCTTGGAGGGCGTGAATTGTTACACACTCCCTCCCATGGAATAGTCGCTAGCGGGGGCGGACGATCCGAACCCTGATCGGAAATCTTATAATAAGCAATGTATACGTTACTATCATTCCTAAATTCCCCCCCCCCCGCCCGAAAGGGCGGACTGCTAGCATGCACGGCAATCCAACTCATTACCGGTACCGAACAGCATGAAGATAGGCGTCATCTACCCGCAGACTGAATTCAGCAGCGACCCGGGTGCGGTCCGGGAATACGCGCAGAGCGCGGAAGCCCTCGGCTACAGCCACATCCTGGCCTACGATCACGTGCTCGGCGCGAACCCGGATCGCCCCGACAGGCTCAGCGGTCCCTACACCCATGAGCACCCGTTCATGGAGCCGCTGGTGCTGTTCGGCTTCATGGCAGCGGCAACGCGGAGCATCGGACTCACCACCGGAGTCATCATCCTGCCGCAACGCCAGGCCGTGCTGGTGGCCAAGCAGGCCGCCACGCTCGACGTGCTGTGCGGCGGACGGCTCAGGCTCGGTGTCGGCCTGGGGTGGAATCAGGTCGAATACGCGGCACTCGGCGAAAACATGAGGACGCGCGGCAAGCGCATCAACGAGCAGATTGAGGTGATGCGCCGTCTGTGGACCGAGCCGCTGTTCAGCTACTCTGGAACCTGGCACCAAATCAACGATGCGGGCCTGCTGCCGATGCCGGTGCAGCGGCCGATTCCGATCTGGTTCGGCGGCCACTCCGAGCCGATGCTGCGCCGCGCGGCGCGCCTGGGCGACGGCTGGATACCCTTCGCGCGCAGCGCGGTGCAGGGCAGGCCCGTCGTCGAATCCATGTTGCGCCATCTCGATGCCGCAGGACGCTCGCGCGACAGCTTCGGTATTGATCCGCGCCTCGACTACGAGGACGGCGATTCAGATGCCTTGCGCAGGCGTCTGGAGGACTGGCGCGCGCTCGGCGCCACGCATGCATCGCTCAACACCATGGGATTCGGACTGAAAGGCGATCGCGCTCACCTGGAGGCGATTCGCAAGGCCGCCGCTGCGCTCGGACTGAAGCCGGCATAGCGCCTGAATCCTGTCGGACCAGCGTGGAGTGCCGCCATTTTCAGTATGCTTGACGGTTGACGGCCTCGCCGGACGAGCACCCCCCATGGCGCGGAAATGGTTGCTTCCATGACTGACTGGCTCTGGATTCCCCTCGTAATTTTCGCGGCCGCCTTGCAAACGGTGCGCAACGCGAGCCAGAAAAGCCTTACAAAGGTCGCCGGGACCCTCGCCGCCACCTTCGTGCGCTTCGGCTACGGCCTGCCCTTTACTGCGATCGCCCTGGTCGTGGCGCTGCACGCCCAGCAAGCTCCGCTGCCGGCGCTGAAAGGCGCTTTCGGCGCCTGGGTGCTCGCCGGCGGCATGGCGCAACTTCTGGCCACCGCGCTGCTGCTCGCCGCCATGGAACAGCGCAGCTTCATCGTTGCCATGGCCTACTCCAAGACCGAGATGCTGCAGATTGCGCTGTTCTCCGCCCTCATACTGGCGGAGTGGGTGTCCGCAAACACGGCTGTCGCGATGGTGCTTGCGACCACCGGCGTGATCATGCTTTCTCTGCGCCCGGACACGCTGCGCAGCGCAGCGCTCAAGGATTGGTTTTCCTCGGCCGCGCTGTTCGGTATCGGGTCCGGGGCGCTGTTCGCGATCAGCGCCGTGTGCTTTCGCGGCGCCATTCTGGAACTTGGCGCGTCATCGCCGTGGCTCGGCGGAATCTATACGCTGCTCTGGACACAGATCGTGCAGAGCCTGGTTCTGGGCGCTTATCTGCTTTGGCGCGACCGGCGGGGGCTGCTACAGGTCGCACTGAGCTGGCGCGTCTCGCTGCTCGCGGGACTCGCGGGGGCGCTCTCCTCCATCGGATGGTTTATCGCCTTCGGCATGCGCAATGTGGCGGACGTGCGCACGCTCGGCATGGTCGAGATGCTTTTCATTTTCGCCGCCTCAAGGATGTTCTTCAACGAGCGCACCAGTGCTCGCGAAGCGCTCGGCATGCTGGTGCTGGTCGCCGGGCTAATCCTGATCTGCCTGCAGCTCTAGCGCACCGCATCGCACGAAGGCGCCTATAATGGGCCGGCCGCCTCGCCTGCGGCGCCGGCATGGACGAAGGCAGATCGAAGGCCAACAATCCGATCGACGATCAACAATCTGCAGGTTCGCGAGGAGACCGACCAATGAAGAGGATATTTTTTGAGGCCGCGGCGTTTTCCCTTTTGGCGGCCATATCAGCCTTGACCTCGGCACAAGCCGCTTCGCCGGCCCCCCAGGAGAATTTTCCGAGCAAGCCGACAAACACCGCGCAAGTCTATCCGGCCAAGCCGGTGCGGCTGATCGTCCCCTTCTCGCCCGGCGGAATCAGCGACATTATTGCGCGGCTGACGGCTGAACGCCTGGAGCGCGAGCTGAACGGGCGGGTGCTGGTTGAACACCGGCCGGGCGCCGCGTGCAACGTTGGTGCCGATTCCGTGGCGAAATCCGCCCCCGACGGCTACACGCTGATTCTGCTCAACGTGGGGTGCGTCACGATCAATCCCTGGATCTACAAAAACTATCCGTTCGATCCCCTGAACGATCTGGTACCGATTGCGCCCATCGTGGAGACGAGCCACCTGCTGTTCGTCCCCGCCGATTTTCCAGTCAAGAGCGTGAGCGAACTGATTGCCTATGCCAAACAGGCACCGGGCAAGCTGAATTACGCCTCGGGCGGGGCGGGTACGCCGCTGCATATGTCCGCCGTATACTTTTCGCGCGTTGCCGGCGTTGAGATGTTCCATGTGCCGTATAAGGACGTTACGCATATCGCCACGGACCTCGCGACGGGGCGGATACAGGTCGCGTTCTGGGTCCTCGCGCCGATGCGCTCGCAGGTAAGCGCGGGGCGCGTAAAGGCGCTCGCGGTCGCGCGCAAGACACGATTGGCGGCCCTGCCCGATGTGCCGACCTTCGATGAACTGGGCATTCCCGGCTTCAAACCAGGAAGCTGGGTCGGCATTATGGGACCCCGCGGCATCCCAGGCGCGCTCATCACCATCCTCAATCGCCATGTGGGCACCATGCTGGACGATCCGGAGGTGCGTAAGCGCTTCGACGACATGGGGGTCGGTCCGCTGAAAGAGTCCCCGGCGGAATTTTCGGTCCGCGTGAGGAGCGACTACGAAGGATGGCGCGACGTCGTGCGCGCGGCCGGTCTGAAGCCGGAGTGACATCCGGGGCCGCGCGCAAGTCGCGGCAAACCCGAGGGTGGCGTTCGCTGCCACCGCCAACGCGTCGCTTCCCTCGATTAATTCACTCCTAAAGCAGGTAGGACAGGCTTTCCTGCGGCAAATCGCGATCGAGCAGCACGACACGCTTTTCCAGGATCCGCCAGCCGGCCTCCCGCTTCACAAAACGCATGCGGCAAGTCCCGGCATGAAAGTGGCGATTCCCCTGCCCGCCCTGGCGCCGATCCCCGGCGCGCACCTCGAACACCACCAGGCCATAGCGAGCGGACGCCTGGTCGCCCTCGAGCGAAAGTTCGACGTTCGTCACCTGGTGCAGCAGCCGGGAGCGCGGCGACTGCGCGGGCCGGTTCTGGCGCATCAGCTGTTCGATGCGCATGGCAAGCGATGCCCGGTCCTCATAGATGATAGAAGGACTGGTGGCCGGATCACTGGCTTCGTCGATCGGAATCCAGTAGATCGCGCTCTCATCGAACAGCGCGAGCCAGTCGTCGAGCCGCCAGTCGTCGAGCTGCCGTGCTTCAAGGTCTATGAGTTCTCGCAGCGAAATTTCGGCGCTCAATGAGGCCACCCTGTCACCCGTCCAGAATCGCCCATCATCACGCTCCACTGCCGCCAGAAGGAACGCTGCGGCGTTTCATCGCTGTATGCACCGATGCGCTCGCCGGAAGACAGCAATTCCTCCATACCCAGGCCGCGGGACAATATCACCGAATCGGCCCCGATCGCATTCAGGCCGTTCTGTACGCCGTTGAATACCTCCAAATCGTCGAGAATAATCATCCCAGAGGTTCCCAGTCGCACCTGCGTGTCGCGCAACTGGCCCGAACTCACGCTGCCCGGCACACCGTCGATCAATATAGGATAGGAATACACCTCTGTGTAATCGCGCCTGACGGGCTGTATCACTCGGATGCTGTAGTCCATGAGGATAAGATTGGGAAACACCAGGATGTGGCGGCCGCTGATGATTTCCCGCGCGCGCTCCTCGCCGTTCAAGCGTACCAGCGTACTGAAGTACGCTTGCCAGTCCTGCGGTGTAATGTGGCCCGATTCCAGGTGCGAACCGCCCTCCAGCGTCGCGTGGCCGCCCGGAAAACCGCGGGTGCGGCCGGCGTTGCGCGCCGCCGTCAGAAAACTGCGGTTGGGGAATGCGCTGTCGAGTTTCCTGAATGCGTTGAAGGCCGACTGGTGCACGACCCCCGGGTGGTAGCCATCCACCGAATTCTCGACCTGAAACTTCCAGTTGCCCTGGTAGGCGTACTTGTGGGCGAAGGAAACCCTGTAACGTCCCTCGCCGCAGCGGCCCAGCCACAGGTCAATATGCCGCCGCGCCTCTCCCAGAAATGCCGGCAATGGCTGGGCCTCCGGACTCAGGCAGGCGAACACCAATCCCCCATAACTCTCGACGCGCGCGACACTCTTGAGGTTCCTGTCGGCGGACGCAAACGCAGCCGGATAGCGGTCATCCGCCGGGGCGCCTGCAAATTCTCCGGAATTCTTGAACGACCAGGCGTGATAGTGGCACAAAAAGGTCGCGGCGCTGCCGCGGTCCTCGCGGCACAGCGTGGCGCCACGGTGCGGGCAGATATTGAAGAACACGCGCAGCACGTCATCGGCGCCGCGCACCAGGATTACCGGCTGGAGCCCGATCCACGCCGTTTTGTAATCTCCCCTGCCCGGGACCTCGCTTTCGTGACCGAGGTAGATCCACGTCCGATGGTAGATATTCGACAGCTCGGCCGCGAAAATCTCCGATTCGCGATAGGCAGCGGTGGCGACGCGGAACTCGCCGGCCGCGTCGAGCACACAACGATTCGCCTCCCGCCCAGGAGACAAGTAAGTCAAAGACAAGGAGGTCGACATCTGGGAATCTCCAAGATTTGTGCGAACGAAGAATACACGCGCATCCCCGATGGCGCAAACCCACCTAGAATTCAGCTCAGGAATCGTCCTATGTTCCGAAAGATCTGACCATGGATCAGCTCGCGCGCAAGCTGGCGCAATATGCCCTTGGCGCCATTGACGCCGATTTCCCGCGGTTGGCCCGTGCGCGGGCCGTGGATGCGATCACCGACTGCGTCGCATGCATGCTTGCCGGATCCCGCGAACCGCTGGCGAAAATGGTGCTCAACGTGGCGTCCCCCGCGCCCACCGAGGCCGCGCGCGGCTTGCTGCTCGGCACGACGCGCTACTCCACCCCTGCCGATTCCGCGCTCTATAACGGCGCCATCGCACATGCCCTCGACTACGACGACACCAACCATCCGGGCATCGCCCACCCGAGTGCACCGCTCGTCTCCGCGATGCTCGCGGTGGCGCCCATGGCGCGCTCCCGCGGACGTGATCTCGTCAGTGCGTACATCCTCGGGCTGGAAGTCATCGGCAAGCTCGGGCGCGCCCTCAACACCGCACATTACAAACAGGGCTGGCACGCCACCGCAACCTTTGGCACGCTGGCGGCGGCGGTCGCGGCCGGGCGCCTGCTGCGCCTGACCGAGCAGGAGATGGTGATGGCGATCGGTATCGCGGCCTCCGCGGCCGGCGGGCTGCGGGCCAATTTCGGCACCATGGTCAAACCGCTGCACGCGGGCTATGCCGCACGCAACGGGGTCTTGGCGGTCTTGCTCGCGCGAGAGGGGTTGACCGCGAACGAAGCGGCGCTGGAGCATCGCTATGGCTACTGTAATGTTTTCAACCACGGCATCGGCTACGATCCGGAGCCGCTGGCGGCATGGGGCAAGCCGCTGGAGATCCTGACTGAATTCTCGCTGGCGCTCAAGCCGTTCCCGTCCTGCGGGGCCACGCATACCGGTATCGAAGCGGCGTTGCTGCTGCGCGAGGAGATCGGCGGCGCACCGATCCGCTCGGTACGCGCCGGGGTCTCGGAAATGGCGTTCGAGCCGCTAATCTACGTGATGCCGAACTCGGGTCTCGAAGGCAAGTTCAGCCTGCACTACTGTATCGCCGCGGCACTGACCGATGGCGTGGTGAATTTCGCCACATTCAGCGACGAGAAGGCCGCCGATCCCACAATCCGCGCGCTGATCCCGAAAATCAAGATGGAAGCAGACGACCGCGTGCGCCACGATCCCGAATACGCCACAGTCGTGACAGTGGAAACTGAATCCTCGGGCCGCCATGAACGGCTGGTGCCGCTCGCGATCGGCAAGCCCGCGCGCTGGTTCAGCCGGCAGCAGTTGCGCGACAAATTCTTCGATTGCGGGACGCGCGCATGCGCGCCGGAACCGCTTGAGCGCATCTTCGGCGTGCTGCAATCGATCGACGGCGACACGCAGGTGGATAATCTGCTAAGCACACTGCGTGGCGCATTTCAGGAATGAGCACCGGGTGCGCCGCTGGCAGCGGTCTTGATGATGCCCTCGGCCTCCAGGCGCTCGACGTCGTCGTTGCCGTAGCCGAGTTCCGCGAGCACGGTCCGGGTGTCGCTCCCAAGCTCCGGGTTTCCGGACCACCGAATCCGCCCGGGATTGCGGCGGAACCGCGGCACGACATTTTGTATTTTCACCTTTCCCAGCACAGGATCCTCCATCTCGACCAACGTGCCTCTGTGCTTGACCTGGGGATCGGCAACGATCTGGGAAACGTCGTACACGGGGCCGGCCACCACTTCGTATTCGTGGAAGCGCCGCAAGACCTCCTCCAGCGTGTGCGCGCCGATCCACTGCGCAATGGCGTTGTCGAGTTCATCGAGACGTTTCACGCGCAGCGGATTGGTCGCCAGGCTCGGGTCGTCCGCCAGGTCGTCGCGGCCGATTGCGCGAAACATGCGCGTTGCGATCGCGTTCGCCGCGCTCGATACCACCACCCACTTTTCGTCGCCGGTCCGATAGGCGTTCCGGGGAACGCTCCAGTTCGACCGATTCCCCTTCCGCTTCGCGACATACCCCAGTTGATCGTAGTCGATGAGCATGGCGCCCATCAGACTCAGAAGTGGCTCGTAGAGGCTCAGATCGATCTCGTCACCGACGCCGCCGTTCCGACTGCGGGCAAAAAGCGCGGCCAGCACCGCGTAGGTACCGGTCATCGCCGCGACGCCGTCTGCGAACGGAAACTGAGGCAGCGTGGGCGGCCCGTCGGATTCGCCGGTCGCGTAGGCGAAACCGCTGAACGCCTCTGCCAGCGTACCCATGCCCGGCCGGTCCTTGTAGGGACCTGTCTGCCCGTACCCGCTCACATGCAGCATGACCAGGCCAGGGTTTTGGGCGCTCAGCGTTTCATAGTCCAGCCCCCACCGCGCGAATCGCCCGGCGCGGAAATTTTCGATCAGGACATCGGCTGTTCGCGCGAGCTTGCTTAAGATCGCGGCGCCGTCCGGCTTGCTGATATCCACTGAGATCAAGCGCTTGTTGCGGGAAGTGACGCGCCACCACAGGCCCTCGCCATTCTTGAAGCGGCCGATTTTTCTGACTTCATCCGCGTTCGGATGTTCGATTTTGATTACCTCTGCGCCAAGATCGCCAAGATTGGCGGCCACCAACGGTCCTGCGAACAGCATGCCCACGTCAATGACTTTCAGCCCTACCAGCGGACCGGATGGCGCTTTTGTTGCGTCGCTCTCTGACATCAGCTTTTTGCGCCGCCTTGCCGGCCCATGAACTCGCTGCGGCACTGCAGAGTGTCGAAATAGATCCACCGATCGTCGTGGAACACTCGGGTCCCCTGGCGCGGATCCACCTCCGATGCGCCATGCGCCGTCTGACCCGTCGCGGATCGCGCCGCCGCCTCATCGATTGTCTTGCCGCATATCGGACACTGGGCCACTCTGGTACTCCTCTATTTAATCGCGCGCCGCGGGAACCACGGGGACGGGTCGTCCCAGGACAACCCGTCCCGGACTGTCCAGCAGAGCCCGCGCGACGCGGGCGCGATGCTCGTAACTGGTCCCCAGCCTCATGGTCCACGCCGAGACGCGGCGGAACCAGAGATGCAGATCGAATTCCATCATGAAGCCGATACCGCCATGGATGATCTGGGATTGACGAACCACCGCTTCGAGCTTTTCGTTGCAAAACGCTTTCGCTTGCGACACCTCGACGGCGGCCGGCAGCCCCTGGTCCATTTTCCACAGGGCTTCGTAGGTCAGCAGAGCGCCGCCGTCAATCCAGATGAGCGCATCGGCGCACATGTGCTGTATGGACTGGAAGGCGCCGATAGGTTGTCCGAATGCGACCCGGAACTTCGCATACTCGAACGCCATCTCCGCATCTTTTCGGGCCGCGCCCAGCATCTGGGCGCACAGCAAGGCGGTGGCGCGGTCCAGCATGCGCTCGATGATCGGCTCGCCCTGACCAAGGGCGCCCAGGAGATTGCTCTTGGGCACGCGGACGTTCTTGAACGAAACTTCACTCTGTTTGTCTTTGGCAAGAGTGACGAGCGGAGCGTGGGAGATGCCGGGGCTGTTCGTGTCCACCAGGAAGAGGGAGAGGCCTGCATTGTCACGGGAGGAGGGTGCAGTGCGGCACGCCACCAGGCACTTCCCGGCGACGCCAAAATTGTCCACGAAGAGCTTGGTTCCGTTGAGGACGAAGTCGTTACCATCGGCAACCGCCCGTGTCCGGATCGTCTCCGGTAGGAAGCGCGGATCCTGTTCCGTGAATGCCCAGGTGAGAACCTCGTCACCGCGCGCCACGGCGTGAAGAATTGCCTCTCGCTGCGTCAAGGTGCCATCACTGGCGATCGTCAGCGCGGCCACCAGAGTGCTGTGCAGCGGGAGCGGCGCCAGGGCCCGCCCCACTTCCTCCATGATCAGTCCCACATACACCAGCGGCATATCCAGCCCGCCGTATTGCTCGGGCAAGGCCATGCCCTGCCAGCCCAACGCCGCCGCTTTCTGCCACAGAGCCGGGGGATAGCCCCGGGGGTCAAGCTCCATCTCGCGTACCAGGGCCGGCGTGCACTCGCCCTCGAGAAACTCCCTGGCGGAGCGACGCAGCATCGCCTCTTCATCGCTTAGCAGCACGTCCATGGCGCGACTAGCCTTTGGACCCGCGCGGCAGCCCAAGGCCGCGACGGGCGACCTGATCGCGCATGACCTGCACGCTGCCGTGGTTGATCCCGGACTGAAAGGCGCCCATCAGGTTGTGTGCGAAGATTCCTTTTTCGATCGCCCTCGGTGAGCTGTTCAGCAATTGGCCATAGGGACCCAGCATCTGGACGATGGCCTCCGAAATCCTGACCCCGTGCTCGGGCCCCCACACTTTCTCGGCCGCGCCCTCGTAGGTGAAGTTGCCACCGCGCTCGACGATGGACATGCTGCGCAGGGTCATGAGCCGGCACACCTGGGCCTCGATCCAGAGTTCCGCGAGCTTGTCCCTGATCGCCGGGTCTTCCGCGGGCGTGTAGCCGCCAAACCGGTTCTCCTTTATCCAGTTGACGATGTCCTCGTCGCGGCGCACCGAGATCAGGTAGCGGGCGGCACCGACGCGGTCAAGGTTAAGCCCCATGGACCCAATCGCCCAGCCGTTGTTTTCCGCGCCCAGCAGCGTCGTCCCGGACACCCGCACGTCATCGAAAAAAGTTTCATTTGTCCTGCCATGGCCATAGGTGGTCCCGGTGGGCGCCGGTGGATCGTTCTGTATCGTCCGCAGCGGGCGCACCGTGATACCGGGCGTGTCCATGGGGATCAGAAAGATCGAGATGCCCTTGTGCTTGGGGGCCTTGGTATCGGTGCGGGCCATGAGGTAGAGGTGCGTGGCGTAATGAGCCGCGGAGGTGTAAATCTTCTGGCCATTAATGACGTATTCATCGCCGTCGCGCAGCGCACGGCACTGCAGGGAGGCCAGGTCAGCACCGCCCCTCGGTTCCGTGAACCCCTGGGCAAAGGCGAGCTTGCCGCTTATCAGCCCTGGGATGAAATAACGTTTCTGCTCCTCCGTGCCCGCCGCCAGGATCGCCGGCGCGCCGCTGCCTCCCAGCGCCACGGAGACGTTGGCGCGCGCGAACTCCTCCTCGACAATGTACTGGCTGATGCGATCGCCGCCCTGACCGCCGTAGACCTTGGGATAGCTGATGCCCAGCCAGCCGCGCGCGGCGATTCTGTCGAACAGATCGCTCACCTGCGGCCCCCGGCTGGTACTGCGCGTGACGCCGATCAGACCCTCGTTATGGCCCTCCATTTCCGCCACCACCTCGGGAGTGATGTGCTTGGCGATGAACGCGCGGACTTCTCGCCGCAAAAGTTCCTGCTCCGGCGTGAATCCGAAATTCATGCCGCCACCGCCGCTGATTTACGGTAGTTGCGCAAGCTGCCGCCATGCATCACCGAGCCCGGCAGGGGATGCCCGACCACGTCTTCGGCAAGCCGTGCCGCGTCGATCAACCGTTCCAGGTCGACCCCGGTCGAAATGCCCATCTCCTCGCACAAGAACACGAGGTCTTCGGTGCAAACATTGCCCGCCGCGCCCTTGTGCGCGGCGAACGGGCAGCCGCCGAGCCCCGCGACCGAAGCATCGAATATGTCGACGCCCATCTCCAGTCCGGCGCAGGCGTTGGCGATACCCATGCCACGCGTGTCGTGCAAATGCAGCGATAGCTTAAGCTGTGGAAAGCGTTCGCGCACCGCGCCCACCACCTTACGGATCGAATGCGGCGTCGCCCAGGCCATGGTGTCGGCCAGGTTGAACACTTTGAGGGTCAGCCCCTGCTCGCACGCGAGGTCGAGCGCTTGCCGGATGAGATCGAGCACACGCGCAACCGGGATTTCGCCCTCGAAATTGCAGCCGAACGCCGCCATCATCGAGCCGCGCTCGACCGGCACCTTGTGCTGCCTGTACATCGCCACGATGCTGCGCTGCGCCTCCAGGTTCTCCTCCAGGCTGCGGTTCTGATTACGCCTGAGAAAGGCCGCCGATGTGGTGAGCGACACCGTGCCGAGTACCTCCAGCCTGCCGTTTGCCATCGCGCGCTGCAGCCCCTTTTCATTCAGCCACAGTCCGGTGTAGCGCACGCCGGAGCGCTTGTTGAAGCCGCGCACGACCTCGTCGGCGTCCGCCATGCCCGGAACGTTCTTCGCCGGCACGAAGGAACACACCTGAATCTGTTTGAGACCGGTCTCCGAAAGCGCGTCGACCAATTCAATCTTGCGCGCCGTCGCGATCGGGCCCTTCTCGAACTGAAAGCCTTCGCGCGGGCCCTCCTCGTTGATGGTCACGGTCTTCGGATAATCCGCCATATCGCTCTCCTTGATGGTCAGGTCGCGTTGTGCGTCACAACTCGGGCGGCGGCACGAACGGGTAGGGCAGCGGAGGCCCGCTGCGAAAAGGCAGCGCGACGGTAGCCTTGCCGGGCGTCGATTCCCTGCCTTGCTCGTTGACGAGCCCCAGCTCCAGGTCGACGAGCCCATAGCCCGGTCCTGGGTGTTTGCCCGTGACCCGACCCCAGGCGGACAGCGTTTCGCCGACCAGACTCATAGCCCGGAACTGGTAGCTCACCTTCCACACCCAGCCCGTGGGACCGACCCAGTCCTTGAGCAACTGGACGACAAACTGCTGCTTCAGCGAGCCGTTTACCAGCAGGCCAGGCAGTTTATCGTGCTCGATCGCGAACGGCCGGTCGTAGTGGATCTTGTGCCAATTCTCCATCGCCGCGGACCAGCGCATCAGGTGGACGCTGGTCAGCGGGCCTTTGACGAGCCTTGGCAGCGCATCGCCGGCCGCGACATCTTCGAAGTAGCGCGTGTCGCGATCCATGCTCAACGCCGAATCTGGGTGCGGCGCACGCGCACAAGCAGTTCATCGCCGTCGCCGCGGTAATCGTTCTCGCTGACGACCAGAATCATCGGCCCCTTGCTGGTCTGCTTTTCCACGATATCGACGAAGCGCGCGCGCAAGGTGACGGTTTCGCCGTACCGCGCGTACCTAAAGAACTCGACTTCCGAACCGCCGTTCAGCACCGCGAGATGCTTGAGCGATTCTATTTCCGGCAACCCGCCGGTCATCCCTGCGGTACCGTCGAAATCCGCGTCGTGCGCGTGCTCCTGGACGGGGTCGGGCAGGCCAAACTCACGCCAATAGAACATGTGCGTGGGAAACAGGAGCGGCGCGACGGGACCGCCGTCACGCGCATTGGCCTCGCAATGCTCCCGGAAAATCGGATCCTCATCCATGATCGCCTGCGCATAGCGCCGCACCGCGCCGCGTTCCACGCATTCGCATGCGACTTCGATTTCCGCCTCGACGCCGATAAAGGCCTTGGCGGATTCAGGCAATATTGACATGGCTCGTTCCAGATTGCGCAACAACAGCGCCCGTTCGACTTCGGGCATCGGCACGCTTTGGAAGAACGGCGGACAGACTCGCCTTGACTTCCACCAGGGCAGGACCGCTCGCCGCAAAGGCGGCGTCAAGCACCGGCGCAATGTCCGCATCGCGATCGATCACGAAGCCGCGGGCGCCAAACGCCTCCGCCATGGCGGCGAATTCCGGGACCGCGAGGTCGGTGCCTACCACGCGTGCGGGGTAGGCGTGCTCCTGTTCCCGGCGGATGGATCCATAGCTCCGGTTATTGGCGAGGACGATGCGCACCGGCAGGCGGCGTTCCACCGCCAGCGCGAGCGCATTGCCGGTCATCAGGAAGCTGCCGTCGCCAACGGCGCAGACCACCTGTCTGCCGGGACAGCGCATTGCGATCGATACCGCTGCCGGAACTCCCATGCCCATTACGCCGGTGATGGATGCCACCAATTTCTGGGGTGCGCGAAGCGGGAACTGCAGATAGAACATCGCCGCCGACAGACCGGCATCGAGCGTCACGATCGCATCGCGCGCCAGCAACGGTATGACGGCTTCGACCACGTCACCGAATACGACGCCGTCCGGCGCCGCGGACTGTGTCCGCCATTCGGTGGCACACAGGCGTTCGGCACGCAGGCGATCGATCCATACGTCGCGTTCCGCGGCGACGCATGGGTCCGCCACGGCCAGAGCGCGCAGGAAAGCGGCGGCATCACAGCCGGCCGCCACATCCGGACGAAAATGCACGCACAGCGCCTTCGTATCCGCCAGCACATGGATCAATCTGCGCCGCGGGAACGGGCTTTCCGGAAACGTGTATCCCAGGGTGGTGAGGTCGCCGAGTCGTGTTCCCACCGCGAGCACGACATCGCTCTCGCGGACAGCGGCTATCTGGCGGGGCGTGCTTTGAATGCCGAGATCGCCGACAAACAACCGGCTGCTGCCGTCGAAAACATCGTGCCGGCGAAAGCTGGCTGCGACAGGGATTTGCCAGCTTTCAGCCAACGCCGCGAGCGCGGCACGTCCCTCGTCGGTGCACAACTCTCCGCCAGCGATCAGCAGGGGCTTCTTGGCCTTGCGCAGCAGCGCCGCGGCGTCCGTCACGGTCTGTGCATTCACGGCGGAAGCCACACGCTGCGCGGGATGCAACACCATGTCGGGCACCAATTCCTCCTGCGTGTCTTCCGGCACCACAATCACCACCGCGCCCGGCGTGGGTGCGGTGGCGATCTGAATGGCTCGCGCCATGATCTCCGGGATACGCGCGGAATCCGTGATCTCGAAAACCCATTTGGCGATGCCGCCGAACATCTTGCCGTAGTCGATTTCCTGGAACGCGTGCCGGCCCAGGTTCCTGCGCGGCACCTGTCCGACGAACAACAGGAACGGCACGCCGTCCTGGTCCGCCGCATGCACGGCGATGGAGGCGTTGGTCGCCCCCGGCCCGCGGCTGACAAAGGCCGCCCCGACGCGGCCGGTGATGCGCGAATCGGCCAATGCCATGAATCCGGCGCAGCTTTCGTGGTGCGTCACGACCGTATCGATGACGCTGTCGTAGAGCGCGTCGAGGATCGGCAGATAGCTCTCGCCCGGAACGCAATAGACGCGATCGACGCCATTGACCGCGAGACAGTTCGCGATCTGCCGGCCGGCGGTAATCATCAATCCGTCACCGTTGCTTGACACGCCTGAACGCGGGTTTGCGTTTCTCGCGAAATGCCGCGCTGAATTCCTTCGACTCCTCGCTCCGGTAGTAGAGCGCGAGGGCCTGGAAGCCGAGATTCGCGATGCCCCGGATGTTCTCGCTGTCGGCGTTGAAGGAACGCTTCGCGATCGCGATCGCCGTCGGGCTGCGCTCGACGATTTCGGCGCACCAGCGCGCCACCTCAGCATCCAAATCCTCGTCCTTGACGACCGCATTGACCAGACCCATCGCGAGCGCCTCCCGGGCGCTGTAGCGGCGGCACAGGTACCAAAGTTCTCGGGCTTTCTTTTCCCCGACCACGCGTGCGAGATAAGCAGTCCCGAAGCCGGGATCCACCGACCCCACTTTGGGCCCCACCTGTCCGAACACGGCGCTTTCGGACGCGATGGTGAGGTCGCATAGCGTGCACAGCACGTTGCCGCCGCCGATCGCATAACCGCGCACCTTCGCAATCACCGGCTTGGGGACGTCTCGGATGGCGGCGTGCAGTTCCTCGACCGGCACCCCGATGGTGCCGCGGCCCGCACGCTCGGATTTCTTGTCCGAGGCGTCGCCGCCGACGCCGAAGGCCTTGCTGCCCGCGCCGGTGAGCACGATGGCGCCGATATCGGCGTTCCAGCCGGCGCGATGCAGCGCTTCGATGACCTCGCCATAGGTGGTCGTGCGGAAGGCGTTCATTTTCTCCGGACGGTTGATGGTGACGGTGGCGACCCCGTCGCGTTCGTCGTAGAGGATGTCGCTGTAGGCGGTCTGTGACATGAGCGTGCTCCCGAATGCCTGAAGCTAGCGTGCAGGTTTGAGAAAATCCCCGCCGCGCATCGACGGATGCGAGCGCTCGTACTGCGGCGGGTAGGAAAATTCCGCCCCCAGTTCGACGGCGGCGTGCCATGCCCAGCGCGGGTTGTAAAGCATGCCCCGGCCAAGCGCCACCAGGTCGGCGCGCTCCCCCGCGATGATTTCCTCGCCTTGAAGCGGTTGCGTGATCAGGCCCACCGCCATGGTCGCGATATTCGCCTCGCGCCGGATACGCTCGGCGAACGGCACCTGGTAGCACGGATAGACATTCAGTTTCTGCTCCATCACCGCGCCACCGCTGGAGGCGGTGATGTAATCGCAGCCCAGGGCACGCAGCGCGCGCGCGAAAACGATGCTGTCCTCGATCGTCCAGCCGCCCTCAGCCCAGTCGGTGGAGGAGATACGCACACCGATTGGCTTGCTCTCGGGCCAGACCTCCCGCACCGCGCGAAATATCTCCAGCGCGAAGCGCATCCGGCCCTCCAGCGATCCTCCGAAAGTGTCGCGGCGCTGGTTGGTCAGCGGTGAAAGAAAATTGTGGATCAGGTAGCCGTGCGCGGCGTGGATTTCCAGCAAATCAAGACCGAGCCGGTCGGCGCGCCGTGCCGCCGCGGCAAACGCGGCGATCTGCTCCCGGATTTCCGCTTCGTCCAGGGCTTTGGGCACATTGCGGCCAGGGTAGGGAACGGGCGAGGCCGCACAGGGTGTCCAGCCGCCCTTGTCCTTCGGGATGGCCTGCTGTTTTTCCCAGGCTACCGTGACTGAACCCTTGCGCCCCGCATGAAAAAGCTGCATGCCGAGCCGCGCCCTGCCGTGCCGCCGGAAGAATTCGATCGCCGGCTCCAAGGCAGCGGCATGCTCGTCGCTCCATATACCCAGGTCGCAGGGACTGAGCAGGCCATTGGGATGCACGACGGCAGCTTCTGTGATGACCAGCCCGGCGCCGGAAACCGCGAGATTGCCCAGGTGCATCAGGTGCCAGGCCCCGGCGCGTCCCTGCTGCGTGGAATACTGGCCCATCGGAGAAACCACGATGCGATTGTCGAGAGTCAAATCCCTCATCTTGAAAGGTGAAAAAAGCCTTGCTTTCATCTACGCTCCTGTCTTGCCGGTTCACGCAGGCCGCGTGCCGCGATGCTGCGCGTGCTGCGTGGCTTCGACTCCGGGCGCCAGCCCAGGCCCTCCGAGATTGCGCGCGCTGCCGTCATCACCGAGCTGCGGAGTGCATCGACGCGGCCCTTGAATCGAAGTTGCGGCCCGGTCACCGTCAGGCAGAACAGGACCCGGCCGTCGAGGTCGAATATCGGCGCCGATACCGCGCTGGCCCCCGGCACTCGTTCACCGGTGGTGAAGGCGCTGCCGCGCTGCCGTATCAGATCGAGCTCGGCGCGCAACCCTGCCCGGCGCGCACGTACCTCCGGCGGCGCCGCGCGCAGCACCGGCGCGAGTTCGGCGGCCGGGACATGAGCGAGCAACACCTTGCCGGTGGCGCCGTAGAACAGCGCGAACCGCTCCCCCACGCGCACAATGCTCTTCAGATGCGCGCGGCTTTCCACCACTTCAATGCATACCCGATGGGCGCCGTCGCGCGCGCTCATCTCGACGGTTTCGCCGGTCTCCTGCGCAAGGTCCACCATGACCGGGCGCGCGACTTCCCTGACCCCCAGCACGCTCTGTACCACGCCGCCCATGCGCAACAGGCGGAACGACAGGCAGAATTTCTCCCTGTCGTGCGGCACAAGGTAGCCGGCCTTCACCAGCGTGTCGATCAAGCGGAAGACCGTGGACTTGGGCACGCCGATGCGCCCGGCGATTTCGTGCAGACCGAGACTGGGCGCGCTGGCCTCGAAACAATCGAGAATCGCCAGGGCGCGCCGTACCGAGCGTACTGACACGATCGATCAGCCCGTCACCGGCGGTAAGCCTGCACGCCAGTCAGCTCCCGGCCTTCGATGAGCGTCAGGATCTGGTTGGTGCCGTCCGGAATCGGCAGCATGCGCACGTCCCGGTAGAGTTGCTCCAGCCCCAGCTCCCGGCTGATTCCCATGGCGCCGTGCACTTCCATGGCCAGAGAGATCGCGCGCTGGCAATTGGCGATCGACGTGCGCTTGGCCATCGCCGAGACCTGGTTGGCGCGCTCTCCGTTGTCGATGCATGCCAGCGCGTAGTAGCACAGCAACCGGCTGGAAGTGACCGCCGCCGCGATGTCGGCCAGCATTTCCTGCACCAGCTGATAGCCGCCTATCGTGCCGCCAAACTGCGCGCGGCTGCCAGCGTAGGCAAGAGCTGCGTCGAGCGCGCGCTGCGCCATATGGACGGCGCACAGGCCGAGGATCGGCCGGTTGGCGAGCCAGGTAAGGGTGAGCACGCGTGCCGCGTCGCCCACCTGGCCAAGCAGATTTTCGCGTGCCACGCGGCAATTGTCGAACAGCACTTCGCCCAAATGCCCCTGGCGCAGCCCGAGCGTGGCGGTTTCGCGCGTTTCGAACGGCGAGCGCTCGCGCTCGACCACGACGCGCGCCATGTGCGCCAGGCCTCTTTCGTCGCGTCCCTTGGCCGCCGTGACGTTGATGATGTCGCAGATGCCCGCGTTGCTGATCCACATTTTGCGGCCGTTCAGCACCAGCTCGTCGCCGTCTTCGGTGATACGTGTCTTCACTCCGCGCGGGTCCGAGCCCACGTCCGGTTCGGTGGTTCCGGTGCAGGTGATCTTACGCACCGCGATGAGATCGGGCAGCAGGCGCGCGCGTTGTTCGGGGGTGCTGTCGAAATGAATCCGTGTCGCCGTAACCTCCTGCGCCAGGACGGCAAGCGTCACTACCGGCGGCAGCTGCTCGATCATCAGCCCGTAGGTCAGCGTGGAGAGGCCCGCGCCGCCTGCCTCCTCCGGAACCCGGGCGCTGGTGAGGCCCTGGCGCGCGCAGACCTGGAGGATGCCGCGCATCGCCTCCTTGGGCAACGGCGCATCGGGCGAGTGCGCGGCCAGCACCGGCTGGATGTCGCGCGCGACCATGCGCTGCACCGACTCCTGCAGCAGGTGCTCGGCGCTCGAAAGCCGGAAATCCATGATGCGCGCCGCCCGCTCAGGGCATTACGAAGCCGCCGTTAACGCTCAAGACCTGGCCTGTGATCCAGGCGGCTCTTGCGCTGGCGAGGAATACGATGGCCGCGGCAATGTCATCCGGTTCTCCCAAACGCCCGGCGGGATACATCTTTAGCACGCTCTTCACGCGCCGCTGGTATTTTTCCTCGCCCATCTGTGCACGCAACGCCGCCTCGCGGTCGTTGCGAAGCTCAGTGTTGGTCGCACCCGGCGACACCACGTTGAGCATGACGCCGTGGCGGCCCACCTCCTGCGCGATGGATTTCACCAGCGCCACCACGCCGCCTTTCGCCGCCGCATAATAGGACAATCGTGCCTGGCCGACGCGCGCGGAATCCGAGGCGAGGCATACCACCCGGCCATAGCCGCGCTCGACCATGCCCGGCAACACGGAATGGATGGTCAGCATGGGGCCGGTAAGGCATACATCGAGCATCCGTTTCCAGTCCGCGATGCCTGATTCCATGAAGAGCTTGTCATCCACGACAGCGGCCGAATGCACCAGAATGTCGATGCCCCCCAAGCGTTTGGACACCGCCGCCGTGCCCGCCCCAACGGACGCCGGGGAATTGACGTCCATGGCGATGCCGATCGCCGACGCGCCGATCCGGGCGGCCGAGGCTTCGGCGCCCGCGCCGTCCAGGTCCGCGACGGCCACCCGCGCACCCTCGCGCGCGAGCATGGCGGCGGCGGCGGCGCCGATACCGCGCGCCCCCCCCACCACCAGTGCCACTTTCCCCTCAATACCGATGTCCATGACCGATGCCCATGAAAATTCCACTAGACGGGATGCATTTCATAATATTAAGCTCACCGATATACTGGGTCAACAGTAGTGTCGATAAGCAGTAGTGTCGACAAGAAGTAGTGTCGAGCAGTAGTGCCGGCATAGTACATAGTATGAGTATGTATGAGTAGAGTATGTTCGACGTTCCGGATGCATATCAGGCAGCCAACCATAGTCGGGGGGGAGTGAACATGCGTACAAACATTGCAACGTGCAAGCACGCGCTGTGTGCGAGTCTGCTGGTGCTTGTCTCAACGGGCGCGATGGCACAGGAGGTACTCAAAATCGGGGCGCCGACGTCGATCTCCGGACGCTATGTCGCGTTCGGCAGTCAGGCGAAAAATGGCATCGATTTCGCGGTAGATACCTGGAAATCGGTGCGTGGTGAAACCGTCGCCGGGCGCAAGTTTGAAGTCATCCTGCGCGACACCCAGTCGAACAATTCGACGACAGTGACCGTGATGACCGAGCTGATGCAGGCCGACAAGGTTCACATCGTGATCGGCCCGGACGGATCGAACGTCGCCGCGGCCGCCGTGCCGCCATGGAAGAAAGCCGACAACCGGCCGATCTGGATTATGCCCGGCGGATCGAGCACCAAGATCGAGGAAGAGATCGGCACGGATCCGTTCTTCTTCCACACCTACGCCTGGGCCTACTACTACCACGTCAGCAATGCCAGAGCGCTGAAGGCCGCCGTGGGCAATGCAAGGAAGGTGGGGATCATCTATTCGGACGGCGCTTACGGCCGCGCCCACGTCGAGCACGCACGCAAATATCTGAAGGAGGCCGGGTTCGATATCGTCACTGAGGAACTGGTGCGCGAGAACGCGAACGACTTCAATCCCGCGCTGCTCAAGGTCAGAGCGCGGCGGCCCGATATCCTGTATGCCATCGTGCAGACCAACGACGCCATCCAGCTCACCAAGCAGGCGGCGATCGCCAAACTCGGTATTCCCTATTTGGTCGGCACCGCGCAGGCCCAGCTGCCTGAATGGCAGGACGCGGCAGGCGAGACGCAGAACTGCTGGACCGGCGTCACCACGTGGGTGGCCGGCCTGCCGTTTCCGGCCGACACGCGCGAACCGCGCTTCTTCCCGCTTGCCGCGGAATGGGAGAACCGCTGGCGCGCCAAGTACAAGGAAGAGCCGAAATTTCTCGATGTCGGCTACTACACCTCCACCATCCTCGCCTTGCTGGCGGTCGAGAAGGCGGGCTCGCTTGACCGGGAAAAGCTGCGCGCGGCGCTGGCCGGCATGGACTACAACACGCCGATGGGCTCGAGCAAGTTCGAGAAGAGTGAAATCGCGCTCAACCAGGCCTTCGGCACCATGGTGGTGTTCCAGCGCCAGAAAAAGGGCGGCGGCTATGAAAGCACGTTGATTTACCCGCCCTCGGTCGCCAACGGCAAGTTGCGCCGTTGCGAGTAAGGCTCCGGCGCGCGCCGGAGCCCGGCAGGGGTCGGCGCGCATTGTGCGCATCCTCGCCTGAGTCAGGATCGCCATGGAAATTCTTCCGCAAGCCCTGATCGATACCGTGCTGTTGGCGGGCCTTTACACGCTGATGGCGGTGGGCCTGTCGCTCGGTTTTGGCGTCACGCGCATCATCAATTTCGCCCATGGCGAATTCATCATGCTGGGCGCCTACGGCGCGTTCTGGATGCTGACCCTGTACGGCATCGACCCCCTGATGGCGCTGCCGCTGCTCGCGGTGGCGGGGTTTTTCGCGGGCTGGGGATTGTTCAAGCTGTGCATCGAAAAGGTACTGGAAGCGCCGCATCTGAACCAGATCCTGGTCACCTTCGGCATCGGTCTGGTGCTGCAACATGTCGCCGTGATCCTGTGGTCGGGCAATCCCCGCTCCACGGTGCCGGACTACGCGCATGCCTCGACCATTCTCGGGCCGCTGTTCGTGCCGCACGGCCGGCTGATTGCCTGCCTCGTTGCCATTGTGGCCGTGCTTGCATTGCTGGCGTGGCTGAAGTGGTCCGAATATGGCCGCGCCACGCGCGCGGTAGCCGAAAACCACACCGCCGCCACCTTGATGGGCATCAATGTGAAATGGATGTACGCGCTTTCGTTCGCGATCAATTCGGCCCTGGGGGTAGCAACCGGCGTAGTGGTGAGTTTTATTATCAACATCACGCCGTTCATGGGTTTCCCGATGCTGGTAAAGGCGATCGCCATCGTGATTCTGGGGGGCATGGGCAGCATCGCGGGAACGGTCGCGGGAGCGCTGGTGCTCGCCGCCACCGAAACCATGCTGGCCTACTACATCCCCGAAGGCCAGGGCTGGGCCGAGGGCGCTGCGTTCGTCCTGCTGGTGTTGATTCTCTTGCTGCGGCCGAGAGGTATCGTCGGCCACGCGGTGGCGCACTGACCGATGGTGCAGTGCATCTCCGGTATTGCGGGGCTCTACCGTACTTCCCGTATTCTCTGGACCCTACTCGCGCTGCTGGCATTGGCGCTGCCGTTTTTCGGCTCCGCTGTCGCGGCGGACTGGAATTTCCGCATTTGCCTGATGGCGATCCTGGCGGTGAGTTGGAATCTCATGGCAGGGGCGGGGCTGATCTCGCTCGGGCATTCCGGGTTCTGGGGGCTGGGCAGCTACGCCGCGATTCTGAGCGCCAATCAACTGGGAATTCCTTTCTGGTGGTCGCTTCTGCCCGCGATGGCGCTCGGCGGCCTGGTCGGCGCGCTGCTGGCGGCAATAACCGGCCGGCTGCAGGGAATCTACTTCGCGATCGCCACGCTGGCGATGTCGGAGGCACTGCGCGTAGTCAGCGTCATGTTGCCCCGCTTGAGCGGCGGCTCCGAAGGCGTCTACCTCAAGTCCGGCATGTCACCAGGGAACCTGACCGTCAACCTCGCTGCCGCCTGCGGTGCCCTGGCGGTCGCGCTGATCGCATGGTGGTTGAGCCGCAGCCGCTATCACTTTGCCTTTCGCGCGATGCGCAACAACGAAGCGGCGGCGCAGATGTTCGGCATCCATCCGGTCCGCTATCGTGCCGCGATCATGGCGGTCTCGGGGGCGATGGCCTCGCTCGCCGGCGCCTTGAGTACCTGGTACGGTGGCTACCTGGATCCCGCCGTGGCTTTCGATCTGCATACCACGATCAATTCCCAGATCGCGCCCATTCTGGGCGGCATCTACACGCTACCCGGGCCGATCGTGGGCGCGCTCGCCGCCGTAGGACTCAACGAGGCGATGCGGCTGCTGGTGGGCAGCGTTCCTGGCGCCAGCCTTCTGGTGTTCGGCATGATTCTGGTGATTTGCACGCTGTATCTGCCCGATGGCGTTTATGGCGCGTGGCGGCGCATGCGCCGCAAGTTCACGAGCTCCACCGACGCCGCGAATTCCGCCGTTCCGCTGAAACCCGCCGCATGACCCCGCTCCTGAAACTGTCGAACGTGCGCGCGGGATACGGCGAATCCATCGTGCTGCACGATCTGTCGATTGAAATCGCCGACGGTGAGGCGGTGTGCCTGCTTGGCGCCAATGGCGCGGGTAAGACCACCACGACACGCGTGATCTCCGGGTTGATCGGCTGCGCCGGCGGCCAAGTGCTGTTTGAGGGGCGCGACCTGGCCGCGGTACCGGCGCACGATCGCGTCAATCTGGGCATCTGCCTGTCTCCCGAGGGACGCCAGGTGTTTCCCAACCTCTCCGTCGAGGACAATCTGTTGCTCGGTTCGTATCCACCGCGCGCCCGCGCCGCGCGCCGCAAGTCGCTGGAAGAGGTGTTCACGCTGTTCCCGCGGCTCGCGGAACGCCAGCGCCAGAGCGCCGGCCTGTTCTCTGGCGGGGAGCAGCAGATGCTCGCCATCGCGCGCGCGATGATGGGTAAACCGCGCCTCCTGATCCTCGACGAGCCCTCCCTCGGCCTCGCGCCCAAGATCGTACTGGAAGTGTATTTGACCATCGCCAAGATCGCATCGCAGGGCGTCAGTATCCTGTTCGTCGAGCAGAATGCGCAAGCCGCGCTGTCCGTGGCGGGGCGCGGCTATGTGATCGCGAACGGCACGGTCGCCGTGAGCGGGTCCAGCGCCAAATTGCGTGCGTCGGACCTAGTGCGCGAGGCGTTCCTCGGCCTGGCAGGCACCGCGGCCGCCGTGCCGCCGGCCCACTGATTGCGACTCCGGCATGCTCCGCATCGTCGATCTCAATCTGACGTTCGGGGGCCTGCGGGCGCTTGCCAACCTTTCGCTGGAAGTGCGCCGCGGCGAGTTCTTCGGCATCATCGGCGCCAACGGCGCAGGCAAAACGACCCTGCTCAATGTCATCACCGGTTATCTTCGGCCCACCGCCGGGCAGATCGAGTTCGAGGGCAAGCGCATCGACGGCCTGCCGCCCTACATGATCGCGCACCGGGGTGTCGGGCGAACGTTCCAGATCGCGCAACCCTTCGCCGAAATGTCGGTACTCGATAATGTGATGACGGGGGCGCTTTTTTCACGCGAAGGCCTGCGGCGTTCGCTGGCCGAAGCGCGTGCGGCGTGTGCCGAACCGCTGGAGGTGGTCGGGCTCACTGCGCTCGCTGACCTCCCTGCGGACTCGCTGACCCTGGGCGCGAAAAAGAAGCTGGAGCTGGCGCGGGCACTGGCTACCGGGCCGCGTCTTCTGCTGCTGGACGAAGTGATGGGTGGCCTGAATCGCGACGAAGTCGACGATTTGATGCAGGCGCTGCGTCGCATCCACGCCGCCGGCACCACCATCGTCATGATCGAACATCTGGTCCACGTGATCGTCGCCCTGGCGCAGCGGGTGATCGTGCTCAACTTTGGCAGCAAACTGTATGAAGGCCTGCCGCAAGCGGCAATCGCGCACCCGGAGGTGATCGAGGCCTACCTCGGACTGCCGGCGGAGCAGGTGTCCAGGTGACAAGCGACACCGTGCCTGCACTGTCCGCCGCGCACGGCGCGCACGGTACGTGCGACACGCCCGAACGGCATGTAAGCTCCGATGGCATCGTTTGGCGGCGCTTCGGCACGGGACCGCCGGCGATTTTGCTGCACGGCAGCGGTGGCGGTTGGCGCCACTGGGTGCGCAATATCGCGGATATCGCCCGGCGCCGTACCGTGATCGTCCCCGACCTCCCCGGTTTCGGAGAATCCGCCGATATCAATCCGGATGTCTCGCTGGAAGACTATGCCGCGGTTGTCGCTCAAGCGCTTGCCCCGGCATTGGGTCCGCGCGCGCTGATCGATGTCATCGGATTCTCCTTCGGTTCTCTTGTCGCCGCAGAATTGGCGCGCTCCATGGGGGCAAGCGTGCGCTCCGCGCTCCTCATTTCGCTGAGCGGATTTGCCAAGCCCGCCGGCCGGGTGCTGGGCCGCAGGCCGCGGTCCGCCGCCGCTTCGCTCGATGCGCCCCAATTGCGGGAATTTCATCGCCAGAACCTCGCCGCCTCGATGTTCGCCTGCGCCGATGCGATCGACGAACTGGCGCTCGATATCCAGGCCGAAGGGTTCGAGCGCTCACGCTTCGACAACCGCGCCCTGAGCCGCTCCGCCGTGATGCCGTGGCTGCTGACGCAATTGAGCTGCCCAATCCACCTCTTATTCGGGGCGCAGGACCGCATGATCCATCCCTTCCCTGCGGCCCGCGCCGCACTGTGCCTCGAAGCGCGCCCGGACGCGAGCGTCGATCTGATCGAGGGAGGCGGGCACTGGATTGCCTACGAGCGAGCGGCCGAAACCAATCGCCTGATTGCGCGTTTTCTCGACGATCCGCGTGCCGGTGCCGCGGGCGCGCCCTGACACAATCCCCCTTTCCCTCCGGAGACGACCCTCGTGGCTTACGATACCCTGCTTACCACTAAAGACGGCGCCGCGTTCATCATCAGCTTGAACCGCCCCGAGCGCCGCAACGCGTTCAGCATCCAGCTCATGCGCGAGCTTGGCGCCGCCTGCCTCGCCGCGGAGGCCGACGAAAGCGTGCGCGCCGTGATCGTGACCGGCGGTACCGAGTACTTCTCCGCGGGCGCCGACCTGAACGAAGCCATGCAGATCAAATCGGCGCGCGACGGCGTCGCCTACATGAAGCACTGGGAGACGCTGAACAGTACCGTGGAGACGCTCGCCAAGCCAGTGATCGCCGCGATCGAAGGTTTCTGCATGACTGGGGGCTGGGAGTTTGCGATGGCCTGCGACATCCGGGTCGCCTCCGAAACCGCGACCTTCGCGCTCACCAGCTCGCGCATCGGCACGGTTCCAGGGGCCGGCGGGACCCAGCGGCTGCCGCGCGAGGTCGGCGTCGGAAAGGCGCTCGAGATCCTGTTCGCAGCCGAACCCATTGATGCCCGCGAGGCCTACCGGATCGGCGCGGTGAACCGGTTGGTGGCGGCGGGTGAAGCTCTGGATGCGGCGAAGGCGATGGTCAGAACGTACGAAAAGCGCGCGCCGCTGAGCCTCGCGTTCGCCAAGCGCGCGGTCCGCGCCGGGATGCAGATGGACCTCGCCTCGGCCGTAGAGTTCGAGCGTTTTCTTGTCACCGCAGTCTACGGCACCCAGGACAAGAACGAGGGTATCGGCGCCTTCCTCGAGAAGCGTGAGCCGCAATTCAAGGGTCGCTGAGGTGACGCACGGCGGCACGGCGCCGGAGGAGACGCCGCTCAGTCTAGACGGCGTCCGCGTGGTCGACTTCAGCCGGCTGCTGCCTGGCCCGTGGTGCACCCAGACGCTGGGCGATCTCGGTGCCGACGTAATCAAGGTCGAGCAGCCGGAGATCGGGGACTACAGCCGCTACAATCCGCCGCGTTACCGCGAGAGCGGCGTGTACTTCAACAGCGTGAACCGGAACAAGCGCAGTATCGCCCTGGATCTCGCCTCGCCTGAAGACCAGGCGGTCGCTTTGCGGCTCATCGCCCAAGCCGACATCCTCGTGGAGTCCTTTCGTCCGGGGATCGCCGACAAGCTCGGGGTCGGCTACACCGCTGTCTCGCGGACCAATCCCGGACTCATCTACTGCTCACTAACCGGCTTCGGGGCCGACGGCCCGCTCGCGGGCATGCCCGCTCACGACCTGTCGTTACAAGGACTCTCCGGCCTCATGGCCGCGGGTCCGGCGCAAGATTCGCGCCCCCCGGTGCCCGGGTTTCAGTCCGCCGATTACGCCGCATCCGCCTTCGCCACCATCGGCGTTCTCGCCGCCTACGTGCGGCGCATGCGCACCGGCCGCGGTTGCCGCATCGACATACCGATGTACGATAGTCTTATGAGCTGGTCGAATATCGTACTCGCGGGCGCGATGGCGCGCCTCACCGGCGCGAGCGGGCAGCCTGCGCTTGAAGTCTGGGGCAGCAATCCGCGCTACGACACCTATCTCACGAAGGACGGAAAGTCCGTCACCGTGGCGCTGCTCGAGGGGCGCACCTGGCGCCATTTCTGCGCACACATCGGGCGGCCGGACCTGGCCTCGCCGGACGAGGACTGGAGCCAGCGCCACAGCAATCACGGCGAACGCGGGGCCGCTTATCGCGACGCGATCGCCGCGTTCTGCCGCGGCCACGAGCGCGACGCGCTCGCCGAACTCGCCGTGCGCGCGGGGCTGCCGATCTGCCCGGTGTACTCTCCGGATGAAGCGCTTCGCTCTCCCGAGGCACTTGCCCGGGGGATCGTGCAGTTCATCGATCATCCGGCCGAGGGGCGGATACCGTTTCTCGCCGACCCGCTCGCCCGTGCCGGACTGAGCGACCCCGGCCGCCGGCCGGCTCCCGGCCTCGGGCAGCACGGCGAGGAAGTCCGGCGCGAACTTGATTCAAAGCCATCGTCCTAACGAGTCCGTTCCACTAACGCAGTCCCCATGGAGGTCACGATGAACGCCTCATCATCCATCATTTCGAGCGCGTCGAACTTTGTCGCGCACGCTCCCGGCCGCGTCTATCCGGAGGATGTCGCCCAGCTCGCGCGTATGTGCCTCGCCGACTGGTATGGCGTCTCCCTGGGCGCCCGCGGCGAGCCCGCCGGCGAGGCGGTGTGCCGGCTGGTTACCGGGTGGCGCAGTCACGGACGCGCACCGCTGTTGTTTGGCGGCGCCGCCGCACCGGCGCCGGCGGCGCTCGCCAACGGCACCTTCGCCCACTGCCTGGACTTCGACGACCTGCATTTCCCCTCGCTCTCGCACCTTAGCGCGCCGACCTGGGCAGCGGTACTCGCGCTTGGCGCGGAAACGGGCGCCGGCGAGCAGGCTATGCTTGGCGCGTTCATCACCGGTTTCGAGATCGGCGCGAAGCTGGGATCGAATGGCGTGGGAGAGGCGGTCTCGGCGCGTGGCTGGCACTCGACCGGCGTCGTGGGTCGACTTGCCGCCGCCGCAGCGAGCGCGGCGCTTCTCGGTCTCGATCACGAGAGCGCCGCGCACGCGCTCGGCCTCGCCGCCACCCAGACCAGCGGCCTTACCGCCTCGTTCGGGACCGACTCAAAGCCCTTTCACGCCGGCCGGGCCGCCTTCGACGGCGTGATCGCGGCCCAGCTCGCCCGCGACGGTTTCCGTGCGGCGACCGATTTGCTTGATCGCGACGACGGACTGTCGCGCGCCTTGGTCCAGGACGGGGCCGCAAGGATGCGCATCGAAGGATTGGGCATTCAATGGGAGCTGCGCCGCAACGCCATCAAGCCCTACGCGTGCTGCGGACTCACTCACGCACCTGTGGACGCCGCCCGGCAATTGTCTTCCAAGATCGGGGCGGCTGAAGTGCGCAGCGCGCACCTCACGGTGCATCCGCTCACGCCGAAAGTGGCCTCGAAGAACCCGACCTCGCCGCTGGCCGCCAAGTTCAGCGTCACGTTTTGCGTCGCGCTGGCGCTCCGAGGGTACCGCGCGAGCGCCCGCGACTTCAGCCCCGAGCGCATCGCCGACCGGGCGATCACGGATCTCGCCGCCAAGGTGGCGGTCGTCCCCGAGCAGGACATGGCGGCCTCGGCGGCGCGTCTCGACGTGTTGCTAGCGGACGGTCGCAAACTGCGTGCCGACGTGCCGGTTTCGCTCGGCAACCCGGAGAATCCGATGAGCTGGGACGACTTGCATGAGAAATTCATGGCGCTGGTCGATCCGGTAGCGGGGGAGCGGGCGCAGCGCATCTTTGCCGCTGCCCGCGCCTTCGGCAGTGGGCCGCGCGCCGAGGGGCTGCTCTTGGCGGCGGAGATGGTGCCTGCGGCAGTCTGATGTCCGAAACGGCACTACGAGAATTTCTTGTGGTCGAACTCGGCGCCCGTGTGGGCGCGGGGGTCTGCGGCGCGCTGCTCTCCCAGCTCGGTGCCAGCGTGGTCGTGGTCGAGGGCCTCGCCCAACCCGGATTTGACCGCGGTAAAGACCGGCAGCGAACGCTGCTCGCCGCCGGCAAGCTCAGCTTCGCGCCCGATCTCGACTCGTCCGCCGACGTACGCTTGCTGCGCGACTTGGTCGGCGGCGCCGATGCGGTCATTCGCTCGAGCGACATCGATTGTCCCCTCGATGCAATCCTCGATGAGAGCCGGAGCGCCGGGCAAGTGGCTTGCGACCTCACCGCCTACGGGGCCACGGGCCCGTACGCCGGCCGCCCCGATACGGACTTGCAGATCCAGGCGCTCTCGGGCATCGTCGATACGACTGGTCTGCCGGATGGCCCACCCGTCCTGATCCCATTTCCTCTGCTTGAAATCATGACCGGGGTCTACGCCGCCGCCGCGATCCTCGCCGCATCACGGGTGAGGCGGCTGAGCGGGGCCGGCCAGGTTATCGACATGGCGCTGTTCGATTGCGCGTTCGGCGCGATCTCAACCTTTCTGCCAAGAGTGCTTGAGGGAAGCTCACCGGACGTCAAGCGCCTCGGCAACCGACACACCATGGCCGCGCCGTGGAATGTGTATCGTGCGCGAGACGGCTGGGTGCTCATCTGCTCTGCGAGCGACGTGCAGTGGCGCCGCATTTGCGAGGTCATGGGCCGCGATGACCTGGCCGGCAGCCCAGGATTTGCGACTCTTGGCGAGCGCGTGGCAAATGTATCCAAAGTCGACTCCGCTGTCGCATCCTGGGTCGCCGGGCGTGATGTTGCCGAGTGCGTGGCCAGGCTCGACGCCGCGAGCATCCCCTGCGGCCCGATCGCGCCTATCGAGCGCCATCCACGCGAGGCAAACCTGGAGCACAGGAACATGATCCGGAGCCTGTCCGACCCGCGACGTGACGGTGAGTACTACGTGCCCGCCTCGCCGCTGCGCATGAGCGTTACGCCCGGGCGGCCGCCACGGCCAGCCTCCGCCCCCGATGGCGACCGCGCGGCGGTATGCGCGATCGCATCGAGAACCTCGGGAGGACAGTCTGCCGGGGAGCCCGCACAGCCGCTCTCGCTACCCCTGGCCGGCCTGCGGGTGATCGAAATCGGGCACTACACGACAGCACCGCTTGCTGCCAAGCATCTCGCGAATCTCGGTGCCGAAGTGATCAAGATTGAACCGCCGGGCGGAGAGGCCACGCGCGACTGGCCACCGCACAAAAATGGGCAGGGCTACTTCTTCACCTATACGAACTCCGATAAGCGCAGCATCATGCTCGATCTGTCGAGTTCGGAAGGTGCACAGACTCTACGGCGGCTCGTCAGTACGTCAGACGTACTGATCGAGAACCTCAAGCCCGGAACGCTGGCTCGGCGCGGCTTCGCGTCCTCCCAGATTCTCGATATCAACCCGCGAATCGTTTACTGCGCAGTGTCCGGCTTTGGCGACGATTCCATTTATCGGGGCCGTCCCGCCTTCGACACCGTCATCCAGGCGATGTCCGGTTTGATGGACGTAATTCGCAACGACGGCGTCCCGGTCAAATGCGGCATCTCCAGCGTTGATCTGATGGGGGCGCAAATGGCCGTACTCGCAATACTGGCGGCTCTTGAGTTCCGCGATCAGACGGGCCGTGGTCAGTTCCTCGACCTCTCGATGCAGGACATTGCGGCCTGGGCGACCCAAGGCGCGTGGAACGACGCGCCTGGGGTGACCCATGCCGCCATACTTCGCGCTGCCGACGGCTTCGTGGCGGTCGATGCCGATGCCATGCGCCTGGCGGATCTGATGCGCGCGCTCGCGCTCGATCCGGCCGCAACCGGGCGCGAGGCGCTGGCCGCGAAGTTGGCCGCAGCCGGACTCATCGCCGCGCCTATCCTGTCCGTACGGGAGACCCTGGCACTTGAGCAGGTCGAGGCACGAAAGCTCTGGTTTCTGGCGCCCGACGCCTCAGGCGAGCACTGGCCGTTGATGGCGAGTCCGCTGCGACTCACGGCTACCCCGCCGCGGGTGCGCCAGCCGATGCCGCGGCTCGACAGCGATCGAGACGCCATACTGAGCACGCTCGACGAGCGGGCCAAAGGACCAGGATGGTGATCGAATAATTTTGCGTTGGGGCAGGGCAACAGGAGACGTGCTGGCTTTACCTGCGCGCGCCGCCCCGACAGAGCGACGGTGTTACGCGCGCGGCCAGCGCGCGCAGCGTCTCAGGTCCTCAGACCAGCGCCTGACGAAGGCGCCGTGCCCTCTCTTCGGCCCGCGCATCGTCGATTTCCCGCACTACCGTTTCAAGGTCAACGGGCACGAGCGAGTGCAAGAATCGGCCGCTCAGCTCCGCCTCCGGCGTCAGGCCGCCGTGCTCATACAGCGACCAGATTTCCTTTCCGTATTCGGTGTCGAGCAACTCCGGCGCGTAGCGCCCGAAATAGTTCTTAAGGTTCTGGACGTCGCGCTCCAGCATGCTCTTGGCGTGGTTGTTGCCCGCCGCGTCCACCGCTTGCGGCAGGTCGATGATGACCGGGCCGTCGCTGCCGACGAGCACATTGAATTCCGACAGATCCCCGTGCACGATCCCGGCGCAAAGCATGCGCACCACCTGCCGGATCAGCGTCTGGTGCTGAATACGCGCGGCCTCGGGCGTGAATTCCACTTCGCTCAGCCGCGGCGCCGCATTGCCCTCGGCATCGGTCACGAGTTCCATCAGCAGTACGCCCTCGTGAAAGTTGTGGGCCATGGGCACACGCACCCCGGCGGCGGCGAGGCGGTATAGCGCATCCACTTCGGCGCTCTGCCAGGCCTCCTCCTGCACCCTGCGGCCGTAGCGCGTCCCCTTCGCCATGGCGCGCGCATGGCGGCTGTTCTTGCTGCGGCGGTTTTCCGTGTAGTCGACCGCCTGGCGGAAGCTGCGTTTATCCGCTTCCTTGTAGACCTTCGCACAGCGCGTCTCCTCGCCGCAACGCACGACAAATACCATCGCTTCCTTGCCGCTCATCAACTGGCGTACGACGCTGTCGATCAGGCCGTCTTCGAGCAGCGGCTCGAGTCTCTTCGGGATTTTCATCTGGCGTCCGGCCAAATACCGGACTGACTGTGAAAGGACGCCGATTATGAGGCATTGCGGGTCGAACGGCCCTCCCTTGAAGGAATAAAGCATCTGCACGATGCGCGCGATGCCGGCGGGCACGGAAAATTCGAGTTCTTTGGCGACGCTGGTCTTCCCTACTGGAAGCGACTTTCGCTCAACGCGAGCCACAATGCCTCACCGCCGCGTTCGCAGACGATGCGGCCGATGCGCTCCTGCCAATACGTCTCTCCTCCAAATTCGTCGCGCCAGGCCCACAGCCGGCGCGTCGCAAAGTGCAGCGGATGCTCCTGCGTATAGCCTATGGCGCCATGCACCTGGTGGCAAACGTCGGTCACGCGCGTCACGGCCTCGCCCACGCGGGACTTGGCGAGGGCCACAGCGATCTCGAAATGCGGCTGGCCATAGGCTGCGAGCGCGCCATCCGCAGCCGCGGCCGAGGCTGCGTACTGGCCCGCGGCCTCGGCCAGCATGTGCTGGATCGCCTGGAATTTCGCAATCTCGCGCCCGAACTGCTTGCGCTCCATGGCATAGCCGAGCGCGTAGTCGAGCGCGCGCTCCATGGCGCCCGCCATCTGTAGCGCGCGGATCAACGCGCCGTGTGCGATCAGCCCCCCGTCGCACGAGCGGGGCGCCGCGCGCACCGCAGCCGCCGACACTGTCAGGTTTTCGAACACGAGCGTATCGCGCGGCTCCTGCGCCATGTTGCGGCGCGCGTGCAGCTTGCCCTTGCCGCGCGGCAGCAGCACCAGATTGCCCCGGCCGGCCGCATCGCGCGCAAAGAGCAGCGCATGTCCGGCCTGAGCAGCCCAGGGCAGGCGAGACGCCGTACCCTCCAGCAGGTACCCGGCGCCTTTCTTCTCGATGCGCAGCGCATCGGAGGGAGCACCCGGACCAAAGGTCATCGGCCCGGAGACGCATTCGCCCGAGGCCTCCCCCCACAGCGCCGCCGCGATCATGGTCTCCGCCAGCGGCAGCGGCAAGGTGTGATAACCGGATTTACGCACCAGCTGCAGCGCATCTGCGGCCGCAAGCCCTGCACCGCCCTGCTCCTCCGCCAGCATGGCGAGCGGCAGGCCGTTCTCCTCCACTGCCTGCCACAGTTCAGCGGGCCAGGCGCCTCGATCCGTCTCCTCCATGCGCGCCTTGGTGATTTCACCGCGAAACAGGCGCTCGGCCTGGTCGAGAACGATGCCGGAGAGTTCATTACCTGGGTCGACTCGCGTTGTATTCATCAGAGTTCTCTGTGCTCAGCGCAGGCCAAGCCCGCGCGCAATCACTCCGCGCAGGATCTCGCGCGTGCCGCCGCGCAGCGTATAGGAAGGCGCATGCAGCACCACGTGTGCCAGCGCCTCGCTGTAGTGATCGCCCGGGTCCTCGACGCTCGATTGCACCGGCAGCAGACGGCGCGCCATTTCCGGCAGCTCGCGCTCAAAGACATTGCCCACATCCTTGACCAGGGCCGCTTCGACCTGCGGGCTCTTTCCCTCGTTCAACATCCCCGCGACCGAGGTCGACATGCGCAGCAGCGCCGCAAGATGGCTGACCAGGCGGCCGATCTCCACCGCCAGACGCGCATCGGGATTTGCGCCGATACGCTCGATCAGCTCCACCAGCAGGCGGTAGTCGGACAGGAAGCGATCCGGGCCGGAACGCTCGAATGCGAGCTCGCCGGTGACCATTTCCCAGCCCGCGCCTTCGGCACCGACCCGCATATCGTCCGCAACCGGGTAGTCCTTGAAATGAACTTCGTTGAATTCATGTTCGCCGCCGAGGTTGAAGATCGGCCGTACCGTGACACCGGGCACGCTCATATCGACCACGAATTGCGTCAGGCCGGCATGGCGATCCTTGCCGGCAGCGCCCGTGCGCACCAGCGCGATCAGGTAGTTCGCATGCTGGGCATTCGAAGTCCAGATCTTGCTGCCGTTGATGAGCCAAGCGTCGCCCTGGCGAACGGCGCGCGTGCGCGCCGCGGCGAGGTCGGACCCGGAATCAGGCTCGCTCATGCCGATGCCGAACGTACACTCGCCGGCGCAGATCTTGGGCAGTATGGTCTGCCTGGCGCGCTCCGAGCCGTGGCGCAAAATCTGCGGGCCCGACTGGCGCTCCGCAATCCAGTGCGCAAAGCACGGCGCGCCGTTGGCCAGCATCTCGCGCGCAATGACGTAGCGCGCAAGCAGCGACCAGCCCTTGCCGCCGTACTCCCTGGGAAATCCGACCGCGATCAGCCCTGCCTTACCGGCGCGCCGGCTGAACGCTGCATCGTGGGTGCTCCAAGAGGTGCGGTGCACTGCATAACTTCCGGCCGCGCGCTCCGCGGCGAGAAATTCGCGCACCCGGCGCTGGGCTTCGAGCGCATCGGGCGGCAGGACGGGGACATTGAACTGGAACGCTTCCATGAGGACCTTGCGGATCGCGAGAGTCGGTAAGAGTCGGACAGCCGGGCCGCGAACGCGTCCCAGCGAATAACGGCTGGATTCTCAGAAAGGACACTCAGTTGGCATTGGCCCCCGAGGCCTTCACGACTCTGGCGTACTTTACAAGGGCCGCCTTGAGCAGCGCCGCGAAGTGCTCGGGTGTGCCTCCCACCACTTCAAAACCCAGGTCGGTAAGACGTTTTTGATTCTCGCCGTAGCGCATCGCGGCCGCGATTTCCGTCGACAGCTTCGTCATGAGCGGTGACGGAGTGCTTGCCGGCGCCAATATCCCAAGTCCGGCGGGGTAGTCGAAGTCCGGCGCGCCGGATTCCGCGATCGTCGGTGTGTCCGGCGACAAACCAGTGCGTTTTGGGCTGTTCACCGCCAGCATCTTCATCCGTCCCGATCCCGCATAGGGTCGAATCGCGTTCATCGACATGAACGACAGCAAAACTTCTCCTCTAAGCAGCGCCGGAACCGTGGGGGCGGTCCCTTTGTAGTGGACGATCAGAAAATCCAGGCCGAATGCGGCTTTCATTGCTTCGCCGTTAAGGTGGTGGATGGAACCCACACCCGAGTCGCCGAAGTTCAGCTGGCCGGGCTTTGACTTGATCAGCGCCACGAGCTCCGCAAAGGTACTCGCAGGCACCGAGCTGTGCGCGACCAGGAACAGCGGCAAGTCTCCGGCATAGGTGATCGGTGCCAGGTCTCTGAGCGTATCGTAAGGCAGCTTGTCCATCAGCGCCGGCGTCACCGCGAGCGATCCGATATCCGTAATCAGCAGGGTGTAGCCGTCGGCAGGCGCCTTGACGACCATCTCTATAGCGGCAACCCCGCCGGCACTCGGACGGTTCTCCACGACAAACGGCTGGCCCAGGCTGACGCTCAAGCGCTGCGAAATCATTCGCGCAAGTAAGTCGCCAAAGCCGCCGGCAGCGTAAGGGAAGATAACCTTTACGGGCCTGGCGGGATAATCCGTCATCTGAGCGAGCGCAGGATTCGCCAGGGCAAGCAAACTCAGCAGTCCAAATGCGACCGACGACAATGTCATTGGCATAGTCAATTCTCCACCTTCAATTATCCATTGCTCATGCGCCATCCAAAATCGATCAATGAGTTACCTTTTCCCGAACAGTAATAACAAAGCCGACCGTTCGCTGACGCCGGGATTCAATTCTTGCAAAATCCCGACGTGGCACTATACCCGTTTGAGCGCTAGCGCATTCGTCCGGCCATTTTCTCCTGTGCTTGGAAGGAACTGCACCGCCTCCGCGTGTACCGCCTCCGCGGCAAACATGGCCGCACCACCCTCACGAATGCCGTCAAACCGGGGCAAATGCGCCGGCGAAAGACTATCCGGACAACGGACCCTGCTGCGCCAGATTCCTCGTCGTGGCGGTCGCACGAGACCCCCACTACAATGCGGTCCTACCGATTCCTTTGCCATCATGCAACGATTCGACGCCCCTGCCCGCAGGCACCCGCCTGGACAATCCGTACCCGGCCCATCGTTCAGCACGGCTGCGCCGGCCCATGCTGCCGGCATCGCGGGCGCGAAGTGCCGCGCCGCCGTCGCTGCCCGATGCGGCGCACCACCGTCCGACCGAGCTGCCGGCGGCGTTCGAGTCCGCAGTGCGGCGCTTGCGGCTTTCCTTGGCCATATCCAGCCGGATGTAAGGCCAAGATAGTAACGTATATGTTACTATCTTTTCAAAACCCGCTTCCGTGCGGCCCTGGCCGGGTTGCGGAACCAAGCAAGGCACGTCGCACATGATCAACAAGATATTTCCCTCCACCGCGGCGGCGCTGGCCGATATTCCCGACGGCGCCACCATCCTGATCGGCGGCTTCGGCGGCGCGGGACAACCGGTCGAACTGGTCGAGGCACTGATCGAACAGGGCGCGCGCGACCTGACCCTGGTGTCCAACAACGCGGGCAATGGCGACACCGGCATCGCCGCCCTGATTGCAAAGAAGCGCGTGCGCAAAATGCTGTGCTCGTTTCCACGCCAGCCGGACTCCTGGCACTTCGACCGCGCCTATCGGGCCGGTGAGCTCGAGCTGGAACTCGTGCCGCAGGGCAATATTGCGGAACGCATCCGCGCCGCAGGCGCGGGCATCGGTGCTTTCTTCACGCCCACCGGATACGGCACGGAAATCGCCAAGGGCAAGGAAACACGCGAGATCAACGGCAAGCACTACGTCCTGGAATATCCGATCCACGCCGACTACGCGCTGATCAAGGCCGAGCGCGGCGACCGCTGGGGCAATCTCACCTACAGCAAGAGCGCGCGAAATTTCAACCCGGTCATGGCGACTGCCGCGCGCATCACGGTGGCGAGCGTGTATGAAGCGGTCGAACTCGGCGCGCTGGATCCGGAAGCGGTTGTGACCCCCGGCGCATACGTCAAGCGAGTGGTGCCTGTCGAACGAACCGTCAGACCCATCGTCCCGCTGAAGGTTTGAGACGCAAACCGGACACGAGACAGGAGCAGCCAATGACAAAGTGGACCCGGAACCAGATGGCGGCCCGCCTGGCCGCGGACATCCCGGAGGGCGCGATAGTCAATCTGGGTATCGGCCTGCCGACCTTGGTCGGCAACCACCTTCCGCACGACCGGGAAATCCTGATTCAAGTCGAGAACGGCATCCTCGGCGCCGGCCCCAACGCAGCCAAGGGGGAGGAAGACTACGACCTGGTGAATGCCGGCAAGCAGGCGATCACCCTGCTTCCGGGAGGAAGCTACTTCCATCATGCCGACAGCTTCGCGATGATGCGCGGCGGGCATCTCGATATCTGCGTGCTGGGCGCATTTCAGGTTGCGGTCAACGGCGACTTAGCCAACGGGAGCACCGGCGAGCCGGACGCCATTCCCGCCATAGGCGGCGCCATGGACCTTGTCGCGGGAGCAAAGCAGGTATTCATCCTTATGGAGCACGAAACGAAAGCTGGCCAGAGCAAGCTGGTGGAACGCTGCACCTATCCGCTGACCGGACTGGCCTGTGTGACACGCATCTATAGCGACCTGGCGGTGATCGAACTGCAGGACGGCAAGGCGACGGTGCAGGATATCGTGCCGGGCCTGAGTTTCGACGATCTGCAGGCGCGAACTGCGGTTCCGCTGCGACGCGCGGCGCCGGCGTCATAGAGGCGCGCCGTAGAGCTCGCGCGAAAGGCGGCGCGCGTCGCGACCTTAAGACGATGAGCGAAGTCCACTTCCTCCCTAGCCCACCGCACTCCCCGCCCTTATGGCACATATCCCGGGATTTTCGACTCGTCCACCGAGTCGATCTGCCCCGGATCAAGGAATTGCTCGGCGTACTTCAGATAGACCTTTTTGCGCACGAACACGTCGAACAGATCCGGATCGACGTGATTGCCGAGGCACATCTTGCCGAGTATCTCGAGCGACTCTGACAGCGTCTTGCCTTTCTTGTAGGGCCGGTCGCGCGCGGTAAGCGCCTCGAAGATATCGGCGATCCCCATCACCCGCGCCTGCACGGACATCTGTTCGCGCTTGAGGCCTTTCGGGTAACCCTTGCCATCCATGCGCTCGTGATGGCCGCCCGCGTACTCGGCCACGTGTTTCAGGTGATGCGGCCAGGGTAGCGCTTCGAGCATCTTGATCGTGGCGACGATGTGATAGTTGATGATCTGCCGTTCTTCGTTGGTGAGCGTGCCCGCGCGTATGGTCAGATTCTTGAACTCGTCCTCGGTGAGGAAATTCGCCTCGTGACCCTCGGAATCCGTCCAGCGGCAGGCGCCGATTGACCGCACCCGCTCGACATCGCTCTCGCGCATCGCCTCGCCGCCGATATTGCAGCCGCGAAGGAATTTTCTGTCGTCCTCAATCTGCCGGATCCGGTTCCGGTAGCGCGCTTCCGCCTCGGTCACCGCCATCATGTGCGAACCGCCGCCCGCGAGCGCCAGCTTCTCTTCCAGCAAGGCGATTTCCGCATCTCGCTTCAGCACCTCGAAGCGGGTGTCGATCAGCGTGATCCGATCGAACAGCGATTCGAGTTTGGTCGCCTTGTCCACCACGTGCACCGGCGTGGTGACCTTGCCGCAATCGTGCAGCAAGCCTGCTATCTTGAGCTCGTAGCGGTCCCGGTCGCTCATGTTGAAATCCTTGAGCTGTCCGTCCTTGGACTCGTTCACCGCCTCGGCAAGGGCCATGGTGAGGGCCGGTACGCGCTGGCAGTGCCCGCCGGTATAGGGCGATTTTTCGTCTATCGCGAGATTGATCAGGTTGATGAACGATTCGAACAGCTGCTCGAGCTGGTTGATCAGCATCCGGTTGGTCAGGGCCACGGCCGCCTGCGAGGCGAGCGACTCGGTCAGCCGCTGATCGGAGGGCGAGAACGGCAGGATTTCTCCGGTAGCCGGATCGGTCGCGTTCAGCAGCTGCAGCACCCCGATGATCTCGTTCTCGTGATTCTTCATCGGTACGGTGAGGAAGGACTTCGAGCGGTAACCGCTCTTGGCATCGAAAGCACGTGTGCCGCTGAAATCGAACCCTTCCACGGTGTAGGCGTCCGGGATGTTCACGGTCTTTCCGGTCAGCGCCGTGTAGGCCGCGACCATGCCGTGGTTTGGCTTGCCGTCCTTGTAGAGCTGGATCGGATAGAAGGGAACCGGATTGCCGGAAGTGCCGCCCAGGTAGAACTTGAGCGAGGTAGTGCGCAGAATCTCGAAGCGCAGCGTCTTCTCCTCGGTCACTCGGTAGAGTGTGCCGCCGTCCGCCCCGGTGATGCTCTTCGCCGCTGTGAGGATGCTTTCCAGCAGACGGTTAATGTCCCGTTCCGCGGACAGCGAGGCGCCGATCGCGTTCAGCTGCTCGAGGCGCTGGATGAGCGCAGCTCCGGCTTCCGCCCTGGCGCCGGATATGTCCAGCACCTGAGTCCTGTCTATGGAGCCGCTCATCCGGGTGCTGCAGTCACTTGATGCAGATGGCGCGGACTTCCTTGATGTGCGTCAGGCCCATGAGGCACTTCTCCATGCCGTCCTGCTTCAGCGTGCGCATGCCGTCCTCGAGACACTGGGCGAGCATCTCCGAGACTCTCGAATGTTCCGCGATCAGCTTTTTCAACGGATCCGTTGCAACCAGCAGTTCGTGAAGTCCGCACCGCCCCTTCATGCCGCTGCCGCCGCACTTGTCGCAGCCGACCGGCTTGTAGAGCTGCAGCTGGCCTTTCTCGTTGCCGTAGGTCTTGACCCAGTCGCGGTACACGTTCTCCATCGCCGTCTTCGGATCCTTCTTGAACACGGAGGTATTCATCAGCTCGTCGCAATATTCCTTGAGGTAGGAAGTAAGCTCCGCGCCCTCCGGCACATAGGCCTGCTTGCAGGAACACAAGCGCTTGGCCAGCCGCTGCGCGAGAATTCCGAGCAGCGCGTCGGAGAAGTTGAACGGGTCCATTCCCATATCGAGCAGGCGGATGATCGATTCCGGCGCCGAGTTCGTGTGCAGCGTTGCGAACACCAGGTGACCGGTGAGCGAGGCCTCGATGCCGGTTGCCGTGGTTTCCTTGTCGCGCATCTCCCCCACCATGATGATGTCGGGGTCCGCGCGCAGGAAGGCCTTCATGACCACGGCAAAATCGAGGCCGGCCTTCTTGTTCACCTGGACCTGGCGCAGGCCCTTCTGCGTAATTTCCACCGGGTCCTCGGCGGTCCAGATCTTGGTGTCGGGCGTATTCAGATACTTGAGCACCGAGTGCAGCGTCGTCGTCTTGCCGGAGCCTGTCGGTCCGCAGACAAAGAACAGGCCATAGGGTTTGCTCACGGTCTTGGTCAGGTTTTCGTTGTTCTTCGGCGTGAGGCCGAGCTTGTCCAGGGGAATCGGTTCGCCCGCGGCAAGTATCCGCATGACGATGTCTTCGACGCCGCCCTGGGTCGGGATGGTCGCCACGCGCAGTTCGATATCGAGCGGACCGAACTTCTTGAATTTTATCTTGCCGTCCTGCGGCCTTCTCTTTTCCGAGATATCAAGGTCGCACATGATCTTGAGGCGTGCCGCAATGGCATTGCGGTAGCTCGCCGGCACCTCGATGTAGGCTTGCAGCGAACCGTCGCGCCGGAAGCGGATTTCGGTTTTCGCCTTGCCGGGATAGGGTTCGATATGGATATCGGAGACGCCCTGGTTATAGGCGTCAATGATGATCTTGTTGACGAGCTTCACCAGTTCGTTGTCCGCGGCCGCCGAAACATCGTCGGCGGAGCCGGTGTCGATGGCCTCGCCGGATTCGTCCTCCAGACCGGAAAGAATGTCGCCAATGTCGCCCGAGGTGTCCACCACCTCGACCCCGTAGAACAGGTTGCAGGTCTCCTTGAAATCCTTCTGCGTCGTCACCTTGTAGATGAGTTTCGCCTTCGGAAACACGTTCGCGGCGATGCGCGAGGTCCTGATGCGTTCCGGATCCAGGCACAGGATGGTCAATCCCTCCTTGGCGTCGTCGATCGGAAGCCAGCCGTTCGAGTCCACGTACTCGCGCTTCAGGTTCTTGAGCAGGTCCATCGGCTTGACGCGGTCCGGCTTGAACGCCTCGTACGGCACGCCGAAGAATTTCGAAAGCGCATCGCCGATCGCGGCGAGCTTCACCTGAAATTCGTCCGACAGCACCGTCTCGATATCCGTGGCCTTCTTGCGCGCCTGGCGCGAGGCAAGCTCGAATTCGCCCGCCGACATGATGGCGTCCGAAATCAGGTAGTCGTACTTGGTCTTGACCTGCTGGGGCTTCTGACGCTGCTTGAACGCGATGGCGAGGGTCTGTGAAAGCTCCGAGACGCCCTCTTCGGTGAGCGGCCCGAACGGAATGCCGGCCTTATTGTTGATGATCTGAAGAACACCGATCAACTCGCTCGCCGGGTCGAGTATCGGAGCGACCAGCTGCTGCTTGGTGCGGTAGCCGGTGCGCTTGTCAACTTCCTGCAGGAAACGCAGCCCCGCGTTGATCGATTTCAGTTCCGCATCGTCGTAGCAGTCCTTGATGTTGATCATTTTCTTGGACAGCGCGACGTACCCGGCGATCGAGTGCTCGGCGATCGGCAACTTCAGGTCCTTAAACGAATTCAGCCCCGTCTTCACCTTCGAAACAATGGACTGCTTGTCCTCACCCAGGGAATACACCGTCAGACGATCGGCGTTGAACAGGGTGCAGATATCCGCGCTCACCTCCAACATGATCTCGTCGATATTGTTGGTCGCGTGAATCTTGTTGGTGACCGACTGTAGCTGCTTCTGGAAGGCAAGTCGCGCGTTGACATCGCCTTGCGCTACCGCGGGTTGACTGAGAACTGCGCTCATTGACTACCTCTCAAGCCGGATAACCTCTGCCAGCATCCGGGGACGCGCCGGAAGTCTTTTTTGGATCCCACGAATCCCCTCTTCCTGCCCATTGCCCGCAACCAGGTCAAGGATAGCCCTTAGCCCCCAAAGATTCAACCCGGCAGAACCACGAGTAACGTGATTTTTCAAGGATTTGTCCGGGCACGAGGCGCGCCTGGCGCGGTATCCCCCCAATCAGCGACCGGTCTGAGCCGCGCGCATGCCTGCTTCCAGGACACATACGTCAAAACCGCGCTGCGCAAACAGAAACGCCGCGGCAGCGCTGCGGCGTCCGCTTTGGCAGTACACGATGTACTGCTTGCCGCGGTCGAGTACAGCCACCATGTTGCGAACCTCCGAAAGCGGAACATTGATCGCCCCCGGCAGCCGGTCGTGTTGGTATTCGGAAGGATACCGGACGTCCAGCCAGATCGCGCCGGCAGCGGCCCGCCGCGTCGCCTCGTCAAACGCTATACGCTTGAGCAGCGGCTCGCGCAGCAAGGAGTCGAAGTCCGACCTGTTGAGGCGCAGCAACTCAACATCGGTCACGGCGGTCACCGTGGCATTGCGTTTTGCTTCCGACACGAGTGCCTCCTCGCCGAATGCATCGCCGGTGCGCAACTCCGCAAGCGTCACCTGCGTCCCGCCGACCTTGCGCTCGACCAAGCAGCGCCCGCCATCGATCACGAAGTAATGCTCTGCCTCGTCCCCCTCCCGGATGATGATTTCATTGCGCTTCACTTTCACGCGCTCGAAACGACGGAACAACTCGTCTATATGCGCTGCCGGCAGCGGCGCGAACAGCCCGCTGCGAAGATTCGCCAGCGAAAACGCTGAAGGCACAGTACGCCCGTTCGCTTCCGCCATGCTGCTGTTCCCGATGGATGCCGTCACCTGGTCCCAGGTCGCGGCGATATCCAGCACTTCGTCATCGACGACAAGCAGCGTGACATCCGTGATCGCTTTCGTGCGCACGAGCGATTTTTCCAAGCGATTCACCGCCCGATTCGCGTCATGGGTGCCGCCAACCACCACGAGCGTGCCGCCCTGCCTGAACACCAGCAGCAGCTCGCCGCGCAGCAGGTAGGCGGAGTACGACGCACTGGCATTTGCGAGCGGATCGCTGCCGCGCTCCACGCGCTCGATTTGCGCGATCTGCGCGACCTCATCGAGTCGTTCGCGGGACAGCCCGGACAGCGGCTCCAGTGCGGCAAGCTGCTCGGCAGTCGCTCGGCCGAACCCCGGATCCATGATGCCCCTCTTCAGAAATTGAAAACCTGGCTATTCTGAAGCATTCGCGGCCTGAAGCTTGCCGCGCAGTCCTCTATTTCCTGCATCGTCAGCTCGATTTCACCCGGTTTCAGGTGCGTGACATAGATTTCGACGCTGCGTTCCAGCTTTGAAAGCTCCTCCGCCAGCATATCCGGGCACAGATGCTTGGATACTTCGGCGAGCTGACGTTCCTTGTTGGAGAAAGCCGTTTCGATGATCAGGTATTTCAAGTTCTGGATCTTGTTTGCGATTTTCCATAGCGCATCGTTTGGCCCGGTATCACCGCTGAACACGAGGCTGCCCGCGCCGCTGTCAAGGTGATAGCCCACCGCCGGAACCGTATGCACTGCGGGCAGCGCAGTGAACCGGCGCCCGTCAAGCACGACCGGCTCGCCGACCCTGATCTCCTGGTAGCGCAAAAATGGCACCTCGGGAGAAGGAATCTCGGAGAAGTCGGGCCAGATCGACCAGTTGAACAGGTGATTTCTCAGAATTTCAATGGTTCCGGCCTGCGCATAGACCGTCACCGGCCGGTCCCGCATCGCTCCCACGGTATCGACGAGGAACGGGATGGAGGTAACGTGGTCAAGATGGGAATGCGTGACGAAGATGTGGTCGATCAGCGAAAGCTCGGCCAGGGACAGATCACCGAGGCCGGTACCGGCGTCTATCAGGATGTCCTGATCGACCAGAAACGTCGTCGTCCTGAGATGTCGCCCGCCGATGCCGCCGGAGCAGCCTAGGACGCGGAGGTGCATTCTCGAGGATCCTACTTCGTCTTGAACTTCGTGACGCCGTCCCACCCGGCCTCGGGAGGATCCTTGCGATGCTCCGCGATCCGCCCGACGAATTCCGTATAGAGCTTGAACCCGGGTCGCATGCGCTGCAGATTGAGCAGCGCCACTTCAGCCTGGTCCCACTCCTGCGCGCGGTACTGCTTCAGGCACTGGTGCCAGAGCTTGATCTCGTCCATCTCCTTCTTGTCGACCTCTGTTTCGGCACCGACGACCTCGAAAATCGCGACCGGTTCGTCCTTGCCCTTCACCTGGACCTTGTCCAGTTCGCGGAACACGAATCCATTGACCTTGCTCTTGGTGACTTCACTGCAAATGATGCCGACACCGTATATGCGCGTAAGGCCTTCCAGACGCGAACCCAGATTGACCGGATCGCCCATCACCGTGTAGGCGCGGCGCACCTTGGAGCCCATGTCCCCGACGCTCATAATGCCGCTGTTCAGGCCGATTCCGATGCGGATCTCGGGCCAGCCCTGGGGACCCACCACCTCCTGGTTTATGCGTCGCAGCTCCTTTTGCATCGCAAGCGCCGACAGCACACCCTGCGTCGCATGCTCCTTGTCCTCGACCGGGGCCCCCCAGAATGCCATGATGGCATCGCCGATGTACTTGTCGAGCGTCCCGCGGTGATTGCGGATCACCAGGCTCATCGATGTCAGGTACTCGTTGATGAAGGCGGATAGCTCCTTCGGCGAAAGGGATTCCGAAATCGAGGTGAACCCCACGATGTCCGAGAACAGCACGGTGAGCTCCTCGCTTTTTCCCTCCATGCTGTATTTCTCGGGATCCTCCGCCATCTTGTCCACCAGCTCCGGCGGCACATACTGGCCGAACAGCTCCGTAAACTGGCGCTTGGAACGCGACTCGACGAAATATCCGTATGCCATGTTCATGGTGTAAAGCGCCGCGGTCATCAGGAGCGATGCGGCGAGCGGCAGCACCAGATCGGCCTGCGTCCAGAGCCCGATATCAAGCCCGACGATTAGCGCGGCCCCGACCACGGCGGCAACCGTCGCCCAGAGCGCCGACAGCATGGGCACGAGAACGGACAGAATCAAGCCGCCGACGATAAGGAGGATGACCTCCGCGCCCAGCATATAGGGCGGCTTTTGCTTGAGTTCGCGATCCAGCATCCCGGCAACGAGATTGGCATGAATTTCAACCCCGGGATAGACGCTGTCGACAGGCGTTGAGCGCAGGTCGAGCAGACCGGGCGCGGTGGTGCCCACGATAGCAATCTTGCCCTTCAGCTTCTCCGGCGCGGTGCGATCCTGCATCACATCGGCGAGCGAGATATACGGGAAGCTGAATTTGCCTCCCCGATAGGGAATCAGGACGCTGGCGGTCTCATCTACCGGAATGCTCAGCGGCCCGACCTTCAGCCATTCCAGGCCCTGATAACCCTTCTGCATCATCCCGCCGGCCGGGAATCCAGGTTCGATCTTGGGAAATCCGAGCATCGCACGCACCATCGCGAGCGACAGCGATTCATAGTAGGCGCCCTCGAACTCGGCGAGCATGGGCACCCGGCGCACGACACCGTCAAAATCGACCAGCGGGTTGAAGTGGCCCGCGCTGGTGGCATTCTTCTGGAAATCTTCCAGGTTTCCGCCGTAGCCGACCCAGGTGGTGAATGCAACGTTGCGTCCTGAAAACGTCCCCTTCGGCAGCACCGGTTCGGGGATCGCAGCGATGCGCTTGGCGTCCTTGTCGCTGTTCAGATAGTAGCCGAGCACGACCGGCCGGCCTTTTATCGCCTTTGCGAACCTGCCGTCGAAATCCAGCTCGGGCCGAAGCTGCTGGTAGGTCTCGGCGAATCCGGGTACGCGCTTCAACTGATCCTGCGCGAGCTTGTCCAGGGCCTTGATGCCCGAAGAATAGTCAGATTCGGCGAACACCACGTCGAATCCCACGATCGCTATCTGGTACTTGGTGAACAGCTTCTCGATCACCTGCGCCATGACGTCACGCGACCACGGCCAGCGCCCGACTTCCTGCAGGCTCTTTTCGTCGATATCCAGTATTACGACGCGCTCGTCGACACCGCGGGGCATGGTGAGGCGCATCCGCGCGTCGTACACGATATTGTCGAGCTGGGTGATCAGCGGCACCTGGTAGAACCGCGCCACGTGACCGATGAAAAATAGCGTGATCAACAGGCCGATCACGATTCGCACGATATGCTGCTTCAATCAACCTCCAGCAGTCGGTTTGTCGCCATCGGACTGCATGGCCCCCTGACCCTGCCTCCCGGATCAGGTCTTCAGGAAGAACTCCATTTTTACCCCTGCAAGCTCAATGACGTCGTGATCCTTCAGGGCATGAGGCGCGGCCCCGATCGACTTGCCGTTCACGCTCGGCTGGACCGCACCCTCTACGTGGGTTAGAAAATAGCCCAGGGGGCGACGCGTCAGAACCGCAACCTGAACCCCCGGCTTGCCGAGGGTGGTCAGGGGCTTTTGCAACTCCATTTGCTTGCCGGCGTTGCCACCCGAGATGATCTGGATTGCGCCGAGCGGCGTGGCGGCTGGCTTGGGCGCCGGAGCGGCGGATCGGGCAGGGGCGGCCGCCGGAGCGGCGGCGGGCTTCTCCACAATCCCGGCGGCGGTCGCACTTACGCCCACCTGCTTGACCGCCGCGGCGCGCGCCGCCTCAGCGCTCGCAGGCTGTGCTCCGGCCGCAGCCATCGCCCTCGCCTGTTCCGCCGCGGCCTTCATCTGCGACGGGCGCAACACCATTGTTTTCTCGAAATCGGCGGCCGCCGCCGCGGGCTGGCCGCCTTCACTGATGTACTTGAGCTTGTACTTGCCGAGTTCGATGACGTCGTTGTTCTGCAGAAAGTGTTTCTTGATCGGGCCGCCGTTCACCACGGTGCCGTTTGTGCTGCCAAGATCTTCCAGGAAGGAATCGTTCAGGATCGTGACAATGACGGCGTGCTCGCCGCTGACCGCAAGATTGTCGATCTGAACGTCGTTATTGGGCTTCCGGCCGATGGTGGTGCGTTCCTTGGTCAAAGGAATCTCCTTCAGCACCAGCCCGTCCATACTGAGTATCAGTTTTGCCATAGCCGACCCCTGGGATTTATTTTAACCACGCGAAAAACTTGCCCATGACGCCCCGCGCGGCCGGGTATTCCCTCAGGATGCGCACGAGTATAACCGAAACGTTGTCGCGCCCCCCGTTGTCATTCGCCATCTGAACCAGCTGCTGGGTGGCCAGCGGAAGATTGGCACCCAGCATGCTTAGCGTCATCGAGATGTCCTCGTCGCCGACCATGTCGCACAGGCCGTCGGAGCAAAGCAGGTAGATGTCGCCCGGCTTGGTCTCGTACTCATGAATCTCGGGTTCAACGCTCGGATCGATTCCCAATGCCTTGGTCACCAGATTCTTGTGCGCTGCGTGCTTGGCCTGCTCCTGCGTGATGAGCCCGGCGTCGATCTGCTCCTGGAGCAGCGAGTGGTCGCGCGTCACCTGGCTGAATTGCTCGCCGCGCATGCGGTAGACGCGCGAATCTCCAAGATGAGCCACGCTTACCCGGTTGTCATAGAACAGGCACACGATCAGGGTCGTCCCCATCCCCGCGTATTGCGGCTGGCTCTGCGACGCCTGATAGATCGAGGTGTTAGCCTTCTTGACCTGCTCGCGCAAAAGCCGCTCGGCCACCTGGACATTGTTCTGGTCGACGTCGTACGGCCTCACGTTCTGCAGCAACTGCTGCAGCTCGGTCGTGATGACCGTAGTGGCCATGCCGCTCGCCACCTCGCCCGCATTGTAGCCGCCCATCCCGTCGGCCAGCACGACCACCCCGTTCGCCGCATCGGAGGCGATGGAGTCTTCGTTGTGCGCGCGCACCATGCCTGGGTCGCTGCAACTGGCTATTTCGAGCGCTTGACTTAGTTCCATGCTGTCGATCTGATTCGCGATCAGAGCTCGATGTCCACGCCACCGCCATCAGCGGCCGGTTTTGGCGCAGGTGCGGCGGCAGCCGGCGCGGGCGCTGCAGCCGGTGCAGATGCGGCTGCCGCAGGTGCCGCAGCGGCGCCGCCGGCGAAGGCGGCGCGCAGGGCCGCAGCGAACTCCTGGCCGCTGCCGAAGCGCTCCTCGGGATTCTTCACCATCGCCCTTTGCAGGAACGCAACCAGCCCGGGCGGCACGTTCGGATTTATGGCGAGTATGTCTGCCGGCGGCTCGCTCGCAATCTTGAACATGAGTTGCGCCATCGACTCGCCCTCGAACGGCAGCTTGCCGCACAGCAACTGGTACAGGCTTACGGCGAGCGAGAACAGGTCGCTTGCCCCCTCGATCTTCTTACCCGCCAGCTGCTCCGGCGACATGTAGGAAGGCGTGCCGAGCACCATGCCGGTCTTGGTCTTCGACGAATCGGTAAGCCGCGCAATGCCGAAATCGGCGAGCTTCAGGGTGTCGCTCTCCAGGTCGTACATCATGTTCGCCGGCTTGATATCGCGATGTACGACATGTTGCGTATGCGCGTAGCCGAGTGCATCGGCGGCACGCGCGATGATCGAAACCGCCTTGTCCATCGGCAGCAGGTTGCCTGCTTTGCTGAACGGCACCAGATCGCCTCCCTTGAGCAACTCCATCGCGATGTAGCACAGGTCGTGCTCTTCGCCCGCGTCGTAGATCGTCACGATGTTCGGATGAGACAGTCGCCCAGCAGTCTCCGCCTCGCGGAAGAAGCGCTCTTTCACCTCGGCCAGTTCCTCGGCCTCGAACTCCTGCGCCAGCGCCATGGTTTTGATGGCGACCACGCGGCCAATCTTCGGATCCTTCCCCAGATAGACCACGCCCATGGCGCCCTTGCCGAGTTCCTTCTCGATGGCGTACCTGCCCAGCATCGGCTTTTCGATCGAGCCATCGGCGCCGAGTATGCTCACGTTGGTCTTGCCGGCCCCGCCGCCGCCGCCGAGCATGACCGTCTCGGAAAGCTGCTTGGCGCGCGACAGCTTCTGCTCCAGGTCGCGGAACTTGGGGTTGAATTCGAACATGTGGCGAAACACGGATTCGGCCTTGTTGAACTGGCGCTTGCGCTCGAAATCCAGGCCGAGGTTGTACATGTTGTCCATCACCGCATCTGCCATCGGCACCTGGCGGAACTTGTCCCAGGCCTGATCGAGCAGTCCCTGGCCCTGGTAGGCAAGTCCGAGCATGCGGTTCGATTCTGCCGATGATTCATCGGACTTCAGCTTCGCGCCTTCCGTGATGATGAAGCGCTTGGTGACAAGAGCGGCATGCCCGACCATCAGCAGTACGGCGGGAACCATGAGCTGGATCCATAGCGCGCTCGTCGTGATCAGCACAAAATGAACGATGACCAGCGCGGCCAGCGCTCCCCCGGTTATCGCCGCGGCAGGCGCGGCCTTGAGCCTCGGCAGCAAAACGATCAGGTACGCCGCAACCAGCAGGTAGACGAGCTTTTCGACGCTATTGCCCCAGGTCGGGGCCACGAAGAAATGCTCCTGCAGGATCGACGACACCGAGTGCGCGAGCGTCACGACCGGGGGCATGGCGGGCGAAATCGGTGTCACCGAAGAGCTGCCGACGCCCGCCGCGGTGGCACCGATCAGCACGATCTTGTCGCGATACTTGTCGGCCGGAATCTTGCCGGACATCACGTCGTAGAACGAATCGATCGGAAACGCCGAGCGGCCGTCGCGGTCCTTGTAGAAATAGGTGTACATGCGAAGCTCGGGATCGGTTGCGATCTTCAGCCGGCCGAGCGTGACGCTCTCGCCCAACTGCACCTTGATGTCGCCCGGACCGAGATTCAGGCTCTTTGCTGCGAGCATCATCGAGAACGACGGGTAGTACTGGTCGAAATACTGGAGCACGAGAGGCTCGGTGCGAATGCCGCCGTCCACGTCGGGAGTCGCGTTCACATGTCCCATTCCGGCGGCCGCCTGGCCAAGTGCGTCGATCGGGATCTGCACACTGGAGGTCGGCAGCGGTCCCGCATCATCGCCGCCCTTCACGCCGGCAAGCGCGTTCTTCTGGGCGTACGGCGGCAGCGGCTTGTCCGGCTTGCCCAGGGGATGGCCGATCGTGAACAGCATCGGCAGCAATACGTTGCCCGCCTTGGAATAGCTCTCGGCCAGCTTGCGATCCGTGTTCAGCGACAGCTCCGCCTCGCGCAACAGGGTCACGACCTGGCCCAGATCGCCTGCCGGAACCGGCGCGGGCGCCGCGGGCGTGCCGTCTGCAGCCGGCTCAACCTTGGGCGAGACGATTTCGAGCATCTTCGAGATGTACTGGTAGCCCGGGTCGATCTGGGGCTCGCTGAAGAACACGGTATTGCCGACCACCTTTGCCTTGGCACTGGTCAGCAGATCGGTCATCTTGGCGTGTACTTCGCGCGACCACGGCCAGCGTCCGATATTCGCAATGCTGGTGTCATCGATCGCGATGACGGCCACGCGGTCCGAGGGGGTGCGGGAAGTCGCCTGCACACCCACGTCATAGGCTTTGCGCTCGAGGCTGAGAAGAAGATCCGTATTGCCGACGGCAAACATGATCAGCGCCACGACCAGCCCGAGGAACCAGTCGGTCTTCCAGAATCCGGCCTTCATGTTCGCGTCCCCCAAATCCTTAGCAGTTCTTCGCACGACCACCGCGACCTCCGAGCCTCACCACACCCATTGCGGCGGCCGGAAAAATTCTACGCTGGCGGAATTTGTCCTCGGATTGCCCGGCCCGGCTTCAGGGCAGATGCGTCCAAGTCAAACCCTTCTTCTCACAAACCCACGCGAATCAGAATAATAACGCCAATTCTTACAGTCATTTGTGATGGGGTCAATGCTGGCGAAGCCCGGCCCCACCGGCCGGCGGTCAGGCAGGGGGAACGGCACCGCAGGCCAGGAAGTATCCGCGCGGGGCACGCACGCTATGGCTATTTGACGAGCAGCACCGGAATGTCGGAGAGCTGGATCACCTTCTGCGTCACCGAACCGAGCAGCATACCGGCCACCCGGCCAAGACCGCGCGTCCCCATAAGTATCTGCGAGCAGCCCTTTTCCCGCGCGTATTGGGCGATGACCTCCGCCGGGTCGCCAACGGCGATGTGGGTTGCATACTTGCGGCCGGCGGCATCCAGCAGCGCCCGCGCCGCGGCCAGCGCCTTGACGCCTTCTTCCTGGTGCGCCTTGCGTATCTGTTCCTGGCTGATGAACGAGCTGACGTTCGCCGAGAACGGATGCTGCACATTGATCAGGTGCACCTCCAGCGCCTCCGGTACGCCGTAAAGCGAGCCTTTTCCGGCCAGGCGCTGCGCGACGCGCAGCGAATTTTCCGATCCGTCGATCGGCACGAGAATACAGTTCATCAGGGTTCCTCTGACCTCAGCAAACGGGACGTGTAGATATTACCTATTACCTACCGGTGCTATTTCTTCCCTGATCCGGATTCGGCCTCGGGAGCGATATCGACCACCGGCTGTACCTCGTGCCGCTGCTCGGCGCGCCTGGCAAGCCACTTTCCAACCGCGATAACAAACACAACGCCCACAATCGGTGCGGCGGTATGGAGAAAGCCGGCATTTGCATCGATCCAGTCCTTGATCGCGGGGTCGGTCACCGGCATTTCTCCCGCCACCCAGCCGATCAGCCCCGCCCCGATCGTGATGATGATAGGAAAACGCTCCATCAGCTTGATGAGCATCGTGGCACCGACGATGATAAGCGGAATGCTGATAAGCAGGCCCAGAATCAGCAGCACCCAATGGCCCTTGGCCGCCGCAGCGACCGCGATCACGTTGTCCAGGCTCATCACAAGATCGGCGATGAGGATCGTCTTCACCGCTGCCATGAGGTTCGAGCCCGCGTTCAGCCCATCGCCGTCGTCGTCCTCCGGCACCAGGAGCTTGATGCCGATCCAGAACAGCAGCGCGGCGCCGACGATCTTCAGGAAAGGCAACCCCAGCAGCCAGGCGGCGATGCCGGTGAGCAGCACGCGCAGCACGATTGCCGCCGCACTGCCCCAGATCACGGCCTGCTTCTGGTGCTGCGGCGGCAGGGACCGCGCCGCCAGTGCGATAACGACCGCGTTATCCCCGCTCAGGACGATATTGACGCCGATGATCTGCAACAGGCCGACCCAGAATGCGGTCTCGCTCAGAAATTCCAAGTTGTCTCTCCCGCTCGCTGGAATTTCAATTCTAACCACGACGTAGAATCGGCGCACCTTCCTCCCACAGATTTCGCGAATCCCCGATGGCGAATCACCCGCAGGCGGGAGCAACAGAACTGCTCGCGGTCGTCGACGCCCTGCTCAAGGACGCGCCCCGCGACGCGCGCCCCGGGGCGACTCTCGACAGCCCGCTCGAACACGAGCTGGGGCTGGACAGCCTCGCGCGCGTCGAACTGATATTGCGCCTCGAGCGCCGCTTCGGCGTCCGCCTGTCCGAGCAGGCGCTGGCAACTGCGGAAACCCCCCGCGACCTGTTGCGCTTCGTGCGCAGCGCGCACCCGGCGCAGCCCGCAGGTGCAAGCCATGGGGTCGAAGACCTCGCGCTGGGAGCGAGCGCCGGCGTTCCCGCGAAGACACAGACGCTCGCGGAAGCCTTCCTGTGGCACGTCGAGCGCCAACCCGGCCGCCTCTACGTCGTGCTGCTGGAGGAAGGCAAGGAGCAGCGCCACAGCTACGGTTCGATCTATCAATCGGCGCTCCGCTATGCGAGCGCGCTTGCCGCCGCGGGATTGACCCCCGGACAAACCGCCGCGATCATGCTGCCGACCTCGGCGGAATATCTTTTCTGCTTCTACGGCGTGCTGCTCGCGGGCGGCATTCCGGTTCCGCTCTACCCGCCGGCGCGGCTGACCCAGATCGAGGACCATCTCACGCGGCACGCCGGGATCCTCAGGAACGCGGGCACGGCTTTGCTCGTCACCGTGCCCGAGGCGAAGGGCCTCGCCTACCTGCTGCGCGCGCAGGTCGAAAGCCTGCGCGGAATCTTCACGCCCGCCGATCTGGAACTCGGCGGCTCGGGTTTCACGCCGCTTCCCGGCCGCGGCGGCGACATCGCGTTTCTTCAGTACACCTCCGGCAGCACCGGGCAGCCCAAGGGCGTGGTGCTTACGCATGACAACCTGCTCGCGAACGTGCGCGCGATGGGCGCCGCGGTGCGCGCGACGCCGGAAGACGTGTTCGTCAGCTGGCTGCCGCTGTACCACGACATGGGACTGATCGGCGGCTGCTTCGCCACGCTGTACCACGGGTTCCCGCTGGTGCTGATGTCGCCGCTCGCCTTTCTCGGCAAGCCCTCGCAATGGCTGTGGGCGATCCATCGCCATCGCGGCACGATCTCCGGAGGGCCGAATTTCTCGATGGAGTTGTGCCTGCGCCGCATTCAGGAGAGCGAACTGGAAGGGCTCGATCTCGGGTCGTGGCGTTTCGCGTTCAACGGCGCCGAGCCGGTCGTTCCCGAGACCCTGCGTGCATTCGAGCACCGCTTTGCGGCTTACGGCCTGCAGAAGAACGTGGTCTCGCCCGTGTACGGGCTGGCCGAGTGCTCGGTCGGGCTTGCGTTCACGCCGCCCGGGGAGGCGTGGCGCGCGGACGTCCTCGATCGCGCTGCGTTTGCGCGCGAAGGCAATGCGCTCCCCGCACGCGCGGATCTTCGGGAAGAGTCGAAACTCGAGGTGGTCGCCTGCGGCCGCGCCATCCCCGAGCACGAACTGCGCGTCGTGGATGCGGCAGGCTTCGAACTTCCCGACCGGCATGAAGGCTTCCTGCAGTTCCGCGGCCCGTCGGCGACCTCGGGCTACTACCGCAACCCGCGGGCGACCGAGGCCTTGTTCGACGGCGAGTGGCTGCGCACCGGCGACCGCGCCTATCTGGCCGAGGGCAGGCTCTACCTCACTGGCCGCGAGAAGGACATCATCATCCGCGGCGGGCGCAACGTGAGCCCCTACGAACTGGAGGAGGCGGTCGGCGATCTGCCCGGCGTGCGGCGCGGCTGCGTCGCGGTGTTCGGCAGCAAGGACGCGCAAAGCGGCACCGAAAAGGTGGTGGTGCTCGCCGAGACGCGCGAGACCGAGCCCGCGAAGCTGGAGGCCCTGCGCCAGCGCATCAACGAGCTCGCGCTCGTGCTGATCGGCATGCCGGCCGACGACATCGTGCTGGCGCCGCCGCAGTCGGTGCCGAAAACCTCGAGCGGCAAGATCCGCCGCGCCGCGAGCCGCGAATATTACGAGGGCGGCGCGGGCGCCGTGCGCCCGGCGCCTGTATGGTGGCAGCTCGCGCGGCTGCTCTGGGCGGGAGTGCTGCCCGGGCTGCGGCGTGCGCTGCGCGTTGCGCTCGGGCTTGCCTTCGCGGCACGCGCCTGGCTCGTGTTCGCGCTCGTGTTTCCGTTTATTTTCGCGGCGGCACTCGCCGCGCCGGTCGGCTTCACCTGGCGCCTGGGGCACCGCCTCGCGCGCCTGTTCTTCGCGCTCGGCGGCATACGCCTGAGCGGGTTCGGGCTGGAGTATCTGCCGCGTGACGGTCCGATGGTGATCGTGGCGAATCACACCAGCTATCTGGATGCGCTCGCGCTCGTCGCGCTGCTCGACTGGCGCCACTGGTCCTTCGTGGCGAAGAACGAGTTCCTGGGCGCTTTCGTGATGCGCACGCTGCTCGCCGGGTTCGGCACGCGCTTCGTGGAGCGCGTCGATGCGAGGGAGAGCATCGAGGACGCGACGCAACTCGTGAACGCGGCGCGCACCGGAACCTCGCTGATCATTTTCGCCGAAGGCCGGCTCAACCGGCAGACGGGCCTCTGGCCTTTCCGCAGCGGCGCATTCCAGGTCGCGGCGCACACCGGCCTGCCCGTCGTGCCGGCCGCGATCCGCGGCGCGCGCTCGGTGCTGCGCGACGGCACCTGGCTGCCGCGCCGCGGCGCGGTCGCGATCCGGTTCGGCGCGCCGCTGAGAGCGCAGGGCATCGACTGGAAAGCAGCGGTCGAGTTGCGCGAACGCGTGCGCTCGGAGATATTGGAGCATTGCGGCGAGCCGGACCTGGCGGCTGCACCCGCAATTCCATCCGCAATTCCACCCGCAATTCCACCCTCACCCATTAGCGAGGAACGGCAGTGAACAAGGCAAGAAAGGCAGCAGGAACAGCAAGGCCGGCGGCGTCCGGGACCGGCAAGCGCAAGAGCAAAAGCATCCCTGCCACGCTCATCCCCGGAGACGGGATCGGACCCGAGATCGTCTCCGCGGTGGTCGATATCCTGCAGGCGGCTGGAGCGCCGTTCGCGTGGGAGCGGCACGAAGGCGGCGTGGCGGCGATCAAAAAGCATGGCGATCCCCTGCCGCCGCAGCTTCTCGATTCCATCCGCAGAACGCGGCTCGCCCTGAAGGGACCGCTCGCCACTCCGATAGGCGGCGGCTACCGTTCGGTCAACGTGCGCCTGCGCGAGGAATTCGGCCTGTACGCGAACGTGCGGCCGGTGCGGACCCTGATCCCCGGCGGCCGCTACGAGAATATCGACATCGTGCTGGTGCGCGAGAACGTGGAAGGGCTGTACGTCGCCTGGGAGCACTACCTGGCGATCGGCGACGATCCGCACGCGGTCGCGATCTCGTCCGGGGTGAACACGCGCGCCGGCTCGCGCCGCATCGCAGAATTCGCATTCGACTATGCGGTGCGCAACGGCCGCAAGAAAGTAACCATCGTGCACAAGGCCAACGTGCTCAAGGCGCTGACCGGAATCTTTCTCGAAACCGCGCAGCAGGCCGGGAAGAAGTACGCGAAGAAACTCACTATCGACGATCGCATCGTCGACGCCTGCGCGATGCAGCTGGTCCTCAATCCCTGGCAGTACGACGTGATCCTGACCACCAACCTGTTCGGCGACATTCTTTCGGACGAGATTGCCGGCCTGGTTGGAGGGCTCGGCATGGCGCCCGGCGCGAACATCGGCGGTAAAGCCGCGATCTTCGAAGCGGTGCATGGCTCGGCGCCGGACATCGCGGGCAAGGGAATCGCCAATCCGCTCGCACTGCTGCTCGCCGCCTGCCTGATGCTGGACCACGTCGGCCTGCCGAGGATCGCGACCCGGATCCGGCGCGCGGTGGATCAGGCGCTGCAGGTGGATGGCATCAGAACGCCCGATCTGGGCGGCAAGGCGAAGACCAGGGACTTCGTGCGCGCGGTGATCGGCCGTCTGGGAGCGAAATAAGCAGTCCCAGGGGCCAATACATACAATACAGGCGAAAAACCCCGCCCGGCTACTTCAGCGCCGACCTCAGGGTCTTGCCCATCTCGGCTGGATTGCGTGTGACCTTGATCCCGCACTCCTCCATCACGGCGAGCTTTTCCTGGGCCGTGCCCTTGCCTCCGGAAATGATGGCGCCGGCATGCCCCATGCGCTTGCCGGGCGGCGCGGTGACTCCGGCGATGAACCCGATGACCGGCTTTCTCATGTTCTGCTTCACCCAGCGGGCCGCGGCTTCCTCGTCCGCGCCGCCGATCTCTCCGATCATCACCACGGCCTCGGTTGCGGGATCGTCGTTGAAGAGCTGCATCACATCGATATGCTTCAGCCCGTTCACCGGGTCGCCGCCGATACCCACCGCGGTCGACTGGCCGATGCCGAGCTCGGTGAGCTGGCCGACCGCCTCGTAGGTAAGCGTGCCGGAGCGCGAGACGACGCCGACCCGGCCCTTGCGGTGAATATGCCCCGGCATGATGCCGATCTTTATCTCTTCGGGCGTGATCACGCCCGGACAATTGGGACCCACCAGCAGGGTGCGGGCGCCGCACTTGCGCATGCGATCGCGCAACTCGACCATATCGCGCACCGGTATGCCCTCGGTGATACAGATGACCAGATCGAGCCCCGCCTCCACCGCTTCCCAAATCGCCGCGGCAGCGCCGGGCGGCGGGACGTAGACGACCGAGACGTTGGCGCCCACCTGCTGCCTCGCCTCGCGAACCGTCGCGTAGATCGGAATACCCTCGAAATCCTCTCCCGCGCGCTTCGGATTCACGCCCGCGACGTAGCACTGACGCCCGTTCGCGTACTCGCGCGAAGCGCGGGTGTGGAACTGCCCGGTCTTGCCGGTGATGCCCTGGGTAACAACCCGCGAATTCCTGTCGATCAATATGCTCATTTCCTCTTTCCCTTGGCGCCGGCCGGCTTGCGCCCGGCGCTTTTCTTCGCGGCCTTGCGTTTCTCGGGCTTTTTCTTCATCACGGCTTTCTTCGGCGCCGCCTGCTTGCGCTGCGCGGCCCTGACCGCGGCAACGATGCGCTGGCCTGCCTCGGCCATGTTGTCCGCCGATATGATCGGCAGCCCGGAGTCCGCCAGTATCTTCTTGCCCAGGTCCTCGTTGGTGCCCTTCATGCGCACCACCAGGGGCACCGAGAGCTTCACCTCGCGCGCCGCGGCCACCACGCCCTCGGCGATGGTGTCGCACTTCATGATGCCGCCGAATATGTTTACGAGTATCGCCCTGACCTTCGGATTCGACAGCATGATCTTGAACGCCGCGGTCACTTTTTCGGTGGTTGCGCCGCCGCCAACATCGAGAAAATTCGCCGGCTCGCCGCCATAGAGCTTGATGGTGTCCATGGTCGCCATCGCCAGGCCCGCGCCGTTCACCATGCAGCCGATATTGCCGTCGAGCGAGATGTACGAAAGCTCGTACTTGGATGCTTCCACCTCGAGCGGATCCTCCTCGTCGAGGTCGCGCAGGGCGACGATATCCGGGTGGCGGAAAAGCGCGTTGTCGTCGAAGTTCAGCTTCGAGTCGAGCGCCACCACCCGGCCGTCGCCGGTCAGGATGAGCGGATTGATCTCGGCAAGCGAGGCGTCGGTATCGAGGAAGCAGCGGTACAGTCCCTGCAACAGCGTGGCTGCCTCGGCGAGCGACGCTTCCGGAATGCCGATGCGGCGCGCCGCCTCGGCCGCTTCGGCCGGCGTCAGTCCCGCCGCGGGGTCGATGAACGTGGTGTGGATTTTTTCCGGCGTGCCTGCGGCCACCGCCTCGATGTCCATGCCGCCCTCGGAGGACACCATCAATGCGACGCGCTGGGTGCCGCGGTCCACCACCATGCCGACGTAGAGTTCCTTGGCGATCACGGCGCCTTCCTCGACCAGCAGGCGCCGCACGATCTGCCCTTGCGGTCCGGTCTGGTGCGTCTTCAGCCGCATGCCGAGAATCTGGCCCGCCTTCTCACGCACCTCGTCCAGCGAGCGCGCGAGCTTCACGCCGCCGCCCTTGCCGCGCCCTCCGGCATGAATCTGCGCCTTCACCACCCAGGCACCGCCGCCCAGTTTGCGCGCGGCATCGACCGCCTCATCGATGCTGAAGCAGGCGTAGCCGCGCGGCGTCGGCATGCCGAACTTGCGAAACAACTCCTTGCCCTGATACTCGTGGATTTTCATGCCGCGTTCCTGTTCTGAGCGACCGCGCGGTGGGACCACAGGCGGCGTTCGATTCTAGCATTCGACCATCACCCGAATCGCCTGCTGCGCGAAGCCGAAATACAGGGTGAAATAGGCGCCGTGAAATACATCCTCGCACTCGACCAGGGAACAACCAGCTCGCGCGCAATTTTGTTCGACGAAGCCGGGACGCCGGTCGCGACATCGCAGCGCGAGATCCAACAGATCTACCCGCAACCCGGCTGGGTCGAGCATGACGCGCGCGAAATCCTTGCGATGCAGCGCGCGGCCGCGCGCGAAGCAGTGCGCCAGTCCGGCGTGGCGCTGCGGGACCTGATGGGCATCGGCATCACCAATCAGCGCGAGACGACCGTGCTGTGGGACCGCCAGAGCGGCGAGCCGATCGCGAACGCCATCGTCTGGCAGGACCGCCGCACCGCCGCGCAGTGCCGCGAACTTCGCGAGGTCGGCGCCGAGAGCCTGGTACGCGAGCGTACCGGCCTGGTGATCGACCCTTACTTCAGCGGCACCAAGATCGGCTGGCTGCTTGACAGTATCCCGGGCGCTCGGGGCCGCGCCGAACGCGGCGAACTCGCCTTCGGCACCATCGACACCTGGCTGGTGTGGCACCTCACCGGCAACCGCACCCACGTTACCGATGTGACCAACGCTTCGCGCACCATGCTGTTCAATATCCATATGCAGGACTGGGACGATGAGCTGCTGCGGCTGCTGCGCGTGCCGCGCGCACTGCTGCCCGACGTGCATCCTTCGACGCACGCCTTTGGCATGGTGCCGAAAGCCTTCCTCGGGGAACCGCTGATCATCGGCGGCATCGCCGGCGATCAGCAGGCGGCGATGTTCGGCCAGGGCTGCCTTACGCCGGGAATGGCGAAAAACACCTACGGCACGGGCTGCTTCATGCTGCTGCACACCGGCGACAAGGTAGTGCAATCCGAACACGGGCTGATCGCCACCCCCTGCGCGCACCTGCGCGAGAAGGAGTACGCACTGGAGGGCAGCGTGTTCGTCGGCGGCGCGGTGGTGCAGTGGCTGCGGGACGGGCTCGAATTCTTCAAGAGCTCCGACGAAATCGAGCGCCTCGCCGCTTCCGTGCTCGATTCCGGGGACGTATATCTCGTGCCCGCGTTCACGGGCCTCGGTGCGCCCTACTGGGATGCGGAGGCGCGCGGCGCGATCGTCGGCCTGACACGCGGCACCACCCGCGCCCACCTCGCTCGCGCCGCCCTCGAATCGATCGCCTTCCAGAGCGCTGACGTGCTGGAGGCAATGCAAAAGGATTCAGGCGAAGCGCTGAAGGAGTTGCGCGTGGACGGGGGCGCCGCCGCGAACGACCTGCTGATGCAGTACCAGGCCGATCTTCTGGGCGTGCCGGTCGTGCGCCCGAAAGTGCTGGAGACAACCGCGCTTGGCGCGGCCTACCTCGCGGGGATTACGCTCGACCTGTGGAAATCGCGCCAGGCAGTCGCCGCGCAGTGGCAGGCGGAGCGCAGGTTCGATCCGCAGCTCTCGCGCGAGGAAGCGGGCGCGAGAATGGCGCGCTGGCGCGAGGCGGTGGCGCGCTCGCGCGGGTGGGCAACGGATATTGGATAGGTGAGTCTGGCAAAAAGGTCGCGAATACACACGCTCCTGCCGCCCGGCGGCGCATCGCGCTCGCCGCTTACGCTTACGACCGTGTTGTGTGTCACGCGGCTTTCGTTGGGCTACCCGGTTCCCCCGACAGTCAGCTCATCGATCCTGAGCGTCGGCTGGCCCACCCCGACGGGCACGCTTTGCCCTTCCTTGCCGCAGGTGCCTACGCCGGTATCGAGCTTCATGTCGTTGCCGATCATGCTGACGCGGGTGAGCACGTCCGGGCCATTGCCGATCAGGGTCGCCCCCTTCACCGGATGCGTGATCCTGCCATTCTCGATCAGGTAGGCCTCCGCGGCGGAGAACACGAACTTGCCGCTGGTGATGTCCACCTGCCCGCCGCCGAAATTCGTCGCGTAGAGGCCGCGCTCGACGCTCGCGATGATCTCGTGCGGGTCATGCCCGCCGTTCAGCATGTAGGTATTGGTCATGCGCGGCAGCGTCAGGTGTGCGAACGATTCGCGGCGCCCGTTGCCGGTGATCGGCATCTTCATGAGGCGCGCGTTCATGCTGTCCTGCAGGTAGCCGCGCAGAATGCCGTCCTCGATCAGCACGGTGCGCTGCGTTGGATTGCCCTCGTCGTCGATGCTGAGCGAACCGCGCCGGCCGGGCAGCGTGCCGTCATCCACCACGGTCACGCCGCGCGCGGCAACGCGCTCGCCGATGCGACCGGAAAATGCCGAGCTGCCCTTGCGGTTGAAATCGCCCTCCAGCCCATGGCCGATCGCCTCGTGCAGCAGCACGCCCGGCCAGCCGGGGCCGAGCACCACCGTCATCGTTCCGGCCGGTGCGGGCCTGGCTTCCAGGTTCACCAGGGACTGCGCAACCGCCTGCTGCGCGTAGTCGCGCAATACGGCATCGGTGAAATGGGAGTAATCGAGCCGTCCGCCTCCTCCCGCGCTGCCGGATTCGCGCCGGCCGTTCTGCTCCGCCAGCACCTGCACCGACATCCGAACCAGCGGCCGCACATCCGCGGCAATGCGGCCATCCGAGCGCGCCACCAGTATGACTTCATACTCGCCGCCCAGGCTCGCCATCACCTGGGTCACGCGCGGATCGAGGGCGCGGCACATCTTTTCCAGCTTCTCGAGCAGCGCCACCTTTGCATCGGAGCCAAGCGACGCCAGCGGATTGAACGCCTCATAGCGCGCCTCGATCTGCCCGCCACGAACGGCAGGTGCCGATTTGCCCTTCCTGTCCGCCGCGCGCACACGGCGCGTCTGGCCGGCCAAGGCGATTGCGCGCGTCGCGCGCGCCGCGTCTTCGAGGGCGCCCAGGCTGATTTCGTCGGAATAGGCGAATGCCGTTTTCTCGCCGGAGATCGCGCGCACGCCCACCCCCTGATCGATGCTGAAGCTGCCGGACTTGACGATGCCCTCCTCCAGGCTCCAGCTCTCGGCGCGCGAGTACTGAAAATACAGATCCGAATAATCGACGCGGCGCGTCGCCAGCGTGTCGAAAACCTGATCCAGCTTACCGGCGCCGAGATCGAAGGGCGCGAGCAGGTAGTGTTCGGCCGTGCCCAGCAGTTGCGGCATCAGGCTGCTTACGGGATGTAATGGTTCAAGCGGTGCGTGCACGAAAGATTCAGACATCAGCGTATCTCCAGGATGTTCGGTTGCAATGCAATCCTGCGGTTATCCAGAGCCGGCAAAGAGCGCCGCACCTCGGCAGTGAGCGCGCTATCCATTTCAGCGATAACGAAACCCTCTCCGTCCTCGACGCGCTCCGCAAGCACGCCGCCCCACGGATCCACGATCAGCGAATGCCCGTAGGTACGGCGGTCTCCGGCGTGCGTCCCGCCTTGCGCCGGCGCCACCACAAAGGCCAGGTTCTCCACCGCGCGCGCGCGCAGCAGCAGGTGCCAGTGCGCGCTGCCTGTCGGCACCGTGAAGGCGGAAGGCACGAAGGCGATGTCGAAGGTACCGAGCATGCGGTAGAGCTCGGGAAAGCGCATGTCGTAGCAAATCGAGAGGGCAATTCGGCCGAACGGGCTGGCTACGGCGACAGGCTCGGTTCCATGCTGGATCGCACGCCCCTCGTCGTAGTGCTCGCCGGCCGCATCGAAGCGGAACAGGTGCATCTTGTCGTAGCGCGCCACACGCCGTCCGCCGGCGTCGAACACCAGGCAGGCACTGCGGATGCGCGCAGGATCAGCGCTGCGGATCGGCGCGGTTCCGCCGATCAGCCAGACGCCGTGGCGGCGCGCCGTTTCAGCAAGAAAGTTCTGAATCGGGCCATCGCCGTCCGCTTCCGCCGCCGTGACCTTGTCGGATTCCTTGCGGCCGAAGAGGTAAAAATTTTCCGGCAGCCCGACCAGCCTTGCGCCGGCGTCCGCCGCTTGTGCGATCAGGCGCCCAGCCGTATCCAGGTTCTCCTGCACATCGGCTGTTGAGGCCATCTGCACTGCTGCCACAAGAGGTTTCATACAGAGGATTTCCTCATCGGTTTCCGGGAAGCGTAGCGCCGCCTGGCTCTGGCTCGGCGGCTTTGGTACCTGCCTTGTCCACTTTAGGATCCGACCAGGTGCCGCTCACCACATACTCGTAGGAAAAAATCTGGCCGAGCGGATTCTTCAGCACGCGCTGCGCGATCATGCTCGCAACCCCTGCTATCGGGCCGCCGAGCACGCTCAACACCGTCGAGGCGGAATCGCCAAGGCTCGGCACCACGCGGACGCGCAGATTCTGCGTTTCGCGCGCCAGATTGGTTTCGCCCGCCATGTCCACCTCGGCGGCGGACCCGCGCATCTTGAAATCGGAGGTCTTGAGCACGCCGCGCTCGATGTGCATTGAACTGTTGATGCGATCGAATTGAAAGCCTTTCGAGAACACATCGCGAAAATCCAGCGTGATGCGGCGCGGCAGCATCTGCAGGCTCATCAGCGACACGAGCTTGCCGATGCCGGGCTCGATTTCCACGAACTGGCCTTCACTCGCCTCCAGCGTCATGTCCCCGTGCATGCTCGGATAGTCTATGGACAACGGATCTCCGCTCCACTCAAGCGCGCCGTTCAGCTTGGCGGTGCCGCCCTTGAGCAGGTTCGGATAGCCGACCCGGTCGAGAAATTTTCCTGCATCGCTCGCCTGCAGATCGAAGGTCAGTGAAGTCTTTGCCTCGGCTCCCGCGCGCCAGATTCCCTTTGCGGACAGCGACGACTCCGGATTGACGCTGGAAAGCTTGTCGATCCGCCAATCCAAGCCAGAGCGCTGCGCGGCAATTTCAACTCGCCCGTACTGCTTGCCGCGCAAAACGAACCGTTCGGCTATCAAGTCAACCGCCGGGAGTTCATTGACCGGGTCGGCATCCGGCGCACCCGGATAGGTCTCGGGCATCTGGAATTGCTCGAGCCGGGCGATCAACCGGCCGCCGCTTTCCGCACGGTACGCGAGTTCGCCGCTGACCTCCCTCGATTTTATTCGTGCCGACCAGTTGGCGCCTTCCGAGCCGGCCCGCAATTCGACCTCGTGCAGGCGGCGGCCGTACAGATCGAGCGCACTGATGGCCAGATCGTAGTTGGCGGCCGAGGCGTCCGCCGCGGCAAACAGGGGTCGCCAGCGATCCAGGTCCAGCGCGCCGAGCGATCCGTAGAGCAGCGTGCCCGAACGAGCGGGCACGCGCATGGCCTGCCCGGCCGCCGGACTGAGCGCGATCGAGGCGCGCTGCACCTGCATCGAATTGCCCTGCTTGCGACGCAAAAACTCGGCCGCGGCGAGGCGCCCGAGGGTCAGGGAAACGCGATCGCGCATTCCGGATTCGCTGGTCAGCAGATCAACACGCAGCGCGAGCGTTTCGTCTGCGCGCTTCGCCAAGGGCGGCGGCAGGGCGCTCGCCACGCCGCGCAATCCGGACTCAACCGTGAGCTGGGTACGCTCGCGATTGACCAGCAAAGTGGCCGCGTAAGGCGCCGCGCCGGAAAGCTGGCGCCGCCAGGGATGATCGAACAGCGGACGCAGATTCTGGACCTGGACCTCGCCGCGCGCGACCAGGGAAACCCCAGCTCCCGCCTTCGATCCGCCGGATATCTGGACGGGTCCGCCGAGGAACTGCCCGCGTATCTCCGGAATGCTTATCCCGGAGTCGCTGAAGTTGACTCTGCCCGTAGCGCGCTCTAGCGCCGGCAAGTGGGGGTCGGCCACGAGACTGTTGTTGGCAAACTGGTAATCGCCAGAAACGCGGCTGCGCGCCAGGGCATCCGGCAGGAGATCGAGGCGTAATTGCAGCCGCCCGGCACCGGTGGCCGTCAGCGTATCGGTGCCGCCATCGATCATGCGGCGCACCGGGCTGATCGCCACGTAGCGCAGGAATTCCGCGCTTGGCCCGTCCGCGGTACCGGAGATCGAGACCTCGCTTCGCGTCGCGCGCAGTGCCGGGACGACCACCCTTGCATTCGACACCCTGGCACCGAGAATCGTGGCCGACCTGCCCTCGAACGCGAATCGGTTGCGCTCGAAACGCAGCGCCCCGTCTATCGCCTCGATGCGCGGCCAGCCGCGCATCGGTTCGAGCACGCCGTGGCTCACGCGCGCCGTCACAAGAAACGTGCCCTGCGCCGGATCGATGAACGGAAAATCGCCCAGGTTGCCTTTCAACCTCAGCTTGACGTCGCTGCCCCGGCCCGCAAGGACGGCGCCGGCGAGCCATTCGCGCGACTTCATGCCCATGATGCCGGGGTTGGGCAAATACTTCGCGATGAAACGCGCGTCAGCGCGGCCGAGCTGAGCGCTCAGGTCCAGGTTGCCCTGCCCCTGGCCGGACGCCGCATAGTTTGCGGAGGCGCTCCCGGCGAGATGCTCGTTGGCGAATGTGAGATCGGCGACCCTCACACTCCAGGGCCCCAGGGCGGGCCGTTGCCATTCGACGCGCCCCGCCAGGCTATCCAGCGCAAAGTGCGGGTCGCTGAACCATTCGGGCAGTTCGATGGAAAGCTTGTTCGAGGCAAGCCGCACCGAAGCACGCATCGCGTTCGCATCCACGGATCCGGAGAGTCCGCTGAACCCCGGAACCGCCGCATACGCCTTCATCCCGAGCCCGGCGAATTTCGCCTGGATGGAAAACTGGCCGCGGTCTGGCACTGTTCCGCCGGAGCCTTGCACGGCGGCAGGCCGCCCGTACCAGGTCAGCCTTGCATCCAGCAGCTTGCCTTCAGGCTGCGCTTCGCGCAGCACGGCGCGCAGCTCGGAAGGAAGCGGCAGGTACTCCGCAAGCCTCGCCAGCGGCATCAATTCGATCTGGGCCGCCGCGAGCGACGCCTGCGCAAGGTCTGCGCCGTCCTCCGGACGCCAGGAAAGAACGAAGTTCGCGGGCAGCATGCGCGGCCCGTTTTCCAAGGCCAGTGCGAGATCATGCCCGGAGACCTCGTATCCCTTGCCGGTCGATCTGCCCTGCAGCCTCCCGCGCACCGATGCCAGATCAAGGATCGGGAGCTCGGCGGCGAGGCGCAGCGAGGCGCGGGTAAGCGCGAGATCGACGGTCGCGCGCCGCGCCCTTCCCTGCTCAAGGTTGGCCCAAAGACGCAGCGCGCCCTGCCCGCCGCGCAGTTCCGGGGGGTAGTCCAGCCACGCGCGCCATCCCGCAAGATCCGTGTAGCCGAGCTCGGCATACAACCTGCCGCTCCAATGCGCCGGGTCCATGATCGATTCGCCGACGAGCGCACCGCGCACATCCAGTTCGCCGCCCAGTTCCGGCGGCGGTCGCGCCGAGAGACCGAACAGGTGTTCGTCGCCACTGTTAATCAGCCGAAAGTTGAGCGCGGCGAGTTCAAGCGGGGGCGCCGCGCGCTGCTCGTCCAACCAGCGGATTTCCGCGTTACGCACCACAATTTCGCGCTGGCCCAGTATCCAGTCCGCGAGCCGCCCGTTGGCGCCGTCCGGATCGATGCGCATGCCCGCCACGAACAGTGCCCCGTCTCCGGCGCGCCGTATCGCGAGCCTTGGACTGTCTATGGCGAGCGAGTGCAGGCGCAAGTCACGGAACAGCAGCGAGCGCCAGGAAAGCACGTTTTCAACCGAGGGCAGCACGAGCGCTGCACGTCCCTCGTGGTCAAAGATCCGGACATCGGAAAATGCAAGCTGGGGTCTGAGTCCCAGCCACCCCGCGTCTATGCGCCCTATCGTGACCGGCAGTCCGATGGCGCTCGAAATCGCGGCGACGATGTCGCCTCGATAACGCTCGATGCCCGGCAGCAGCCAGTAGCGCATGCCGAGCACGAGCGCGGCCGAGGCGAAGAATCCGATCCAGAGCAGCAATTCCAGAACACGCAGGCAGCGACCCAGCGCATTGCCAAAGCCGGGCGGACGCGGCGGCCGTGGCGTGCCCTGCTCTTCTTCTGCGCCGGCGTTGGTTTGCATCCCCTGGTGCCTTACCTCAAACTGGATTCCGGGCCGCGAATCTGACGCGCCCGCGCCGCGGCGCCACTATTCACCTGCCCCGTTATCACGTTTAATCGCCGCCTCCATGAACGCTTCCATTCTAGACCGTCGTGCTGCCCGGTTATCCTGAATTGCGCTCCCGCAAGCGCTTGACTTCATGCAGCAACTGAGGCGTTTGTCGCGTTACGCGGATCACCTGCTGACGGCCCGCCCGGCGTTGCTCGACGCGTTGCGCGAGGCGCGTCCGGTACGGCGCGCCGAAATATGCGCCGCGCTGGACGGCGCGGGCGAAGACAGCGAGGTCGATCTCAAGCGCCGGCTGCGGCGCCTGCGCCAGGAGGTTCTGATCCGCGTCATGCAGCGCGATCTGGCGCGTCTCGCCGATCTCGCCGAAGTCTGCGCCGCAATAAGCGCCCTTGCCGAAGAATGCATCGCCTGCGCCCTGAACTGGGCCGACGCCAGATTGCGCGTACGCTATGGCGCTCCCGGTGCCGAGGGCGGCACGCCGCAGAACCTGCTGGTCGTCGCGATGGGCAAGCTCGGCGGGCGCGAACTTAACGTGTCCTCGGACATCGATCTGATCCTGCTATATCGCGCGGAGGGCGAAACCGCCGGCCCCGAACGAATCTCGAACCACGAGTATTTCACTTTGCTGGGCAAGCGACTGATCGCTCTGCTGTCGGAGCCGACCGGGGACGGTTTCGTATTTCGCGTCGATACGCGCCTGCGTCCCTACGGCGAATCAGGGCCTCTGGTGGCGAGCTTTGACGCCCTGGAGAACTACTTTCTCGAGCAGGGCCGCGAATGGGAGCGCTATGCCTGGCTGAAAGCGCGCCCGCTCGGGGAAACGGACGCCGCTGCGCTCGCGCAATTGGTGCGGCCGTTCGTATTCCGCAACTACCTCGACTACGCGACGCTCTCGGCGATGCGCAAACTGCATGCCGAGGTGCGGCGTGAAGTGGCGCGGCGCGAGCTCGCCGGCAACGTGAAGCTCGGTCCCGGCGGCATCCGTGAAATCGAGTTCATCGTTCAGGCGCTGCAGTTGATTCGCGGCGGCCGCGATCCCTGGCTCGCTGTTCGTCCGACCCTGGAGGCGATTCCGCGACTCGCCGAACGGCGCCTGCTGAGCGCGCAGGCCGCGCGCGAATTGGGCGAAGCCTACGCTTTCCTGCGCGGACTCGAGCACCGCCTGCAGTACATGGACGACGCGCAAACCCATCAGATTCCGGATTCCCCGCAGGAACGCGCGCGGCTCGCCGAAATGTGCGGATTCGCGGCCTGGGAGTACTTGAGCGAGCGGCTGGAGTCGGTCCGCGCGCTCGTGAGCCACCATTTCCAGACGCTGTTCGGTGAAACCGCCGATCCACTGCCCGATGACATCTGGCAGGACGACAGCATCGCGGTCGAGAAGCTGCTCGCGTCGCGCGGATTCGGCAGAGCCGCGGACAGCGCGCGGCGACTCGACGCGGTGCGCTCCGGGCATCGCTACCAAGTGCTGCCGGGCGAATCGAAACTGCGCTTCGACGCGCTGATCCCGGCCCTGGCGGCGGCGGCGGCGGCAAGCCCGGATCCGGACACGACCCTGGCGCGTGGCCTGACGCTGATTGAAGCCATCGCACGGCGCGCCGCCTATCTCGCGCTGCTCGCCGAGCATCCCGAAGCGCTGGAACGCGTAACGCGCATCATTGCGGCGTCGAGCTGGGCCGCGGATTTCATCACCCTGCACCCGCTGCTGCTGGATGAACTGCTGGATGACCGCGTGCTGTATGCCGCCCCGGACTGGAATGCGTTTGCCGGCACGTTGCGTGCGCAACTGAGAGCGCAGGATCCGGATGTGGAGCGGCAGATGAACGTGCTGCGCGAGCAGCACCAGGCGCAGGGGTTCCGGCTCCTCGCGCAGGATCTCGCCGGCGCGCTGACGGTGGAGCGGCTCGGAGATCATCTGTCGGCGCTCGCCGACCTTGCGCTCGGCGTGACGCTGGAGGTGCTCTGGGAGCAGTTGCGCGACCGCCACCGCACGGACGCGCCGCCGTTCGCGGTCATCGCCTATGGCAAGCTCGGCGGCAAGGAACTCGGCTATGCCTCCGATCTCGATCTCATCTTCATCTACGACGATCCGCACGATGGCGCCCCCGAAGTCTATGCGCGGCTCGCGCAACGCTTCAATCACTGGCTCAGCGCGCGTACCTCGGCCGGCGCGCTGTTCGAAACAGATCTCAGGCTGCGGCCGAGCGGTGCTTCGGGCCTGCTGGTTTCCCCGCTCGCTGCGTTCGAGCGCTACCAGAAGGAAAGCGCCTGGCTATGGGAACATCAGGCGCTGACGCGCGCGCGCTTTTGCGCCGGCGATCCTCAGGTCGGCGCGCGCTTCGAAGCCATTCGCGAGCGTATCCTGAGGCGCGAGCGCATTCCCCGGGAAGTGGCGCGCGAAGTGCTGGAGATGCGCCGGCGCCTGCATGCCGCGCATCCGAACCGCGGCACGCAGTTCGATCTGAAGCACGACAAGGGCGGCATGATCGATATCGAATTCGCCGTGCAGTTCCTGGTGCTTGCGCACGCACACCGGTACCCGGAACTTGCCGGGAATCCGGGGAATATCGCATTGCTCGGCATCGCGCAGCGCCTGGGATTGATCTCACCCGACCTCTGCCTGGGCGCGCAGGCGGCCTACCGTGAGTTCAGGCGCCTGCAGCATGGTCTGCGCCTGAACGGCGCACAGTACGCAAGGGTTCCGGCGGCGAGCGTCGCGCCGCATCTCGACGCGGTGAACCGGCTATGGGCGGCTGTCTTCACATCCGCGGAAGCGCCGCGCGGCGGAACGTAATGTCCCCGTAGAGGCAGCGCGCGCGTTTCTGCGTGTTGTCCGCATCGGTCATGACGCCCACCGCGGAGATCCGGCCGGGCTGCTCGCCAAAGACGCGCCGGAAGTCTGCCACGATGTCGCGCCTGAACTCGCCCCAAAGGCCCACGCGCTCAGGGCCGCCTTCGACCACGATCATCTGCACGCGGCTGGTGCGCGGATTCGGGATGATCGTTCCCGCGGGATGCAAGTTCGACCACACGTACATCAGGGTCGCATAGGGAAGCTCGCGCCCGGTGAGTGCCCTGGCCAGGCGCATGGTGGCGCGCTCCTCGAAATCGAGTTTTGCGGCATCGCCGTCGAAGGCGACAATCAGCCGCGCCGGCGAATCCTCGCGGTCGGCGCGGCGCTTGTCTGCGCCCTCCACCGCTTCGTCGACGCGCCAGCGCCATTCGAGCAGGGAATGCACGACCGGGTCGATGTCGACCGCGCGCTGCAGAGCGGATGCCGAGCGCTCGGCGCGCGCTTCGAGCGCCCCCCCGGCATCGCTACGCACATAGCGGTAATTCGTGAGAGGCTTGAGCGGAATGCGGAACGCCTCCCAGTGCGTTGCGAGCGGATCGCCCTCGCTGCGTCTGGAAAAACGCGCGATCTCCACAGTCTCCCCGTCCGCGACGGGTCGCAGGCCGCCGGAGCCGGGGACGCTCAGACTCGCGCAGCCGGCACACAGCGTGGCGAGCGCGAGGCATGCCGTCCACTCCGCCATTCGATGGGTTGTATTCACTCGCGCGCTCCCGCCAACCTTGGCCCACTTTGTCCGACCCAGCGCGCCCCTCCTGAAAATGAAAAGCGCGCGCGCAAAAAGTTAGAATACCAGCTTTCCCACGCATAGATGGAGAACGATACATGGCCGGCGCATCAATGGCAGACCGTGACGGCTGGATCTGGCAGGATGGCAAACTCGTGCCCTGGCGGTCCGCCACGACCCACGTGCTCACGCACTCCCTGCACTACGGCCTCGCGGTCTTCGAAGGCGTGCGCGCCTATAAAACGGTCAGCGGCACGCAGATCTACCGGCTGAGGGAACACACGCAGCGGCTCCTGAACTCGGCGCACATCTACATGATGAAGATCCCGTATACCTGCGAGCAGCTGATGCAGGCGCAGATCGACGTGGTGCGCGCGAACGGCCACGAGGCCTGCTATATCCGGCCGATCGCGTTCTACGGCTCTGAGAAGATGGGCGTGTCCCCGGTCGGCGCCACGGTGCACGTCGCGATCGCGGCCTGGCCCTGGGGCGCCTATCTCGGTCCGGAGGCGCTCGAAAAAGGCATCCGGGTCAAGACCTCCTCCTACGCCCGGCACCACGTCAACGTCACCATGGCGCGCGCCAAGATGTCGGGAACCTATCCGAATTCGGTGCTGGCGACACTCGAAGCCACCCAGCACGGCTATGACGAAGGGCTGCTGCTGGACGTCGACGGATTCGTCGCCGAGGGCGCGGGCGAAAACATTTTCATCGTCAAGGATGGCCTCATCCTCGAGCCTGAACTCACCTCCGCGCTGACCGGCATCACGCGCTCGTCGGTGATCGAGCTGGCGGCGGCACTTGGCTACACGGTCAGGGCCAAGCGCCTGACGCGCGACGACATCTACATCGCCGACGAATGCTTTTTCACCGGCACCGCCGCCGAAGTGACGCCGATCCGCGAACTCGACGGCCGCACGATCGGCGCCGGCAAGGCGGGACCGATCACCAAGAAACTGCAGAAGTCGTTCTTCGACGTGGTCACCGGCAAGGACCGCAAGCACCGCCACTGGCTGACCCCGGTGCCGATGAACAGGACGGCGGCCAAGCGGAAGCGCGGATGAGCACGCAGCCGAACGCCGGCACCGCGCGTGAACCTCGAGAAGTCGAGGTGTCGTCGTCAGAGCTGCCGCTGCATTGTCCGATGCCGGCCGCGCCGCTGTGGGCGCGGCATCCGCGGGTGTTCCTGGATGTCACGCGTACCGGCACGGCCAGGTGCGCTTACTGCGGAACCCGCTACGTCTACAAGGGCGGCGCGCAGCAAGGGCACTGAGCGGCGCACGCATGCCGGGCATCCTGGTCGTCGCGCCGAACTGGATCGGCGACGCCCTCATGGCGCAGCCGCTGTTCGCCAGGCTGCGCAGCCGGCTGGCGCGGCTGCGGCTCGATGTGCTCGCGCCGGAATGGGTTGCGCCGGTTGTGCGCCGCATGCCCGAGGTGGACGAGGTGCTGAGCGCCCCGTTTCGGCACGGCGCACTGCAGCTGCGCGAACGCTGGCGCCTGGGACGCGCGCTGCGCGAACGCGGCTACGACCAGGCCATCGTCTTGCCGAACAGCTGGAAATCCGCACTCGTCCCCTACTTTGCGGACATTCGCCTGCGCAGCGGCTATGTCGGCGAGCAGCGCTACGGCCTGCTCAATCTGCTCTATCGGACCGATCCTGCCACGCCGGATGCGATGGCGGAGCACTACGCGCGGCTCTCGGACATTCCCGGCGCGCCGGCTCCTGAAGCGCTGCCCGAGCCGCGGCTGTCGGTCGATGCGGAGCAGGCGCGGAACACGGTCCGGCGCCACGGCATGGCAAGCGAAGGGCGGCGACTTGCCGTGCTCTGCCCGGGTGCTGAATACGGGCCGGCCAAGCGCTGGCCGGCCGAGCGCTTCGGCTCGCTCGCCGCTGCCCTCGGCGGGCAGGGCTTCGCGGTTGCACTGCTCGGCTCAGCCAAGGACGCCGCCATCTGCGCCGGGGTCTGGCATGCGCTCGCCGCGCGCCAGGGCGGCGCTGTACACAACCTCGCCGGAAAGACCACGCTGGACGAGGCCATCGAGATCATCGCGTGCGCCGACCTCGTCGTGACAAACGATTCCGGCCTGATGCATGTCGCCGCCGCGCTTGATCGCCCGCAGCTCGCCATTTTCGGCTCGTCCAGCCCGGCGCATACACCGCCGCGCTCGGCGCACGCGCGGGTGATCTGGCTGGGGATAGAGTGCAGCCCCTGCTTCAAGCCGGTTTGCCCGCTCGGCCACTTCCGCTGCATGAACGACATTCCGGTCGAACGCGTGCTGGCGGAGGGCGCGGGGCTTGTTATGCTTCGTCCGGCACGGGATACGCAAGCGAATGCCGTGCCTGTGCCTGTGCCCACTGTGCGCCGGCCAGCAGCATAGGGCGGCATCAACCGCGGAACCCGGCATGTCGAACAAGATCTACCCCACTCCTCAGGATGCAGAAGCGGCGTTCTACGAAGCCCTCGAGCGCGCCGATCTGGAAGCCATGATGGGGGTCTGGGCCGAGGACGAGGAAGAGATTATCTGCGTTCACCCGTCAGGCGCGCGCCTCACCGGGCACGACCAGGTGCGCGAGAGTTGGCGGCAGATTTTCGCGGGCGGGCCGAACATGCGGGTACACATCAGCCAGCAGGTCACACTCTCGGCCACCATGCTCTCGGTGCATAGCGTGCACGAGCGCTTTACCCTGCCAGGCGAGCCGCGCTCGCGCGGCCCGGTGGTGGCCACGAATGTCTATATGCGTACCGCTGCCGGCTGGCGCATGATCGTGCATCACGCGTCGCCCGCGCCGGCGCAGGCGGAAGCGCCGGGCCAGGCCGTGGCAACCAAGACCCTGCATTGACCGGCAAAGGCACGTCAGGCTCAGCCGCTCGCTATGCCGCGCCCTGGTGGCTGCCTGGTGGTCATCTGCAGACGATCGTTGCTTCGCTCCGCCCGCCGCGGCGGCCGGACTACCGGCGCGAACGCTGGGAGACGCCGGATGGCGACTTCATAGACGTCGATTTCGCGGGCAATAGGGATTCCGCCGCGGATTCCACTGTGCCGCTGCTGGTGCTGTTCCACGGCCTCGAGGGCAGCTCGGACAGCCACTACGCGCGCGCCATGGCCAATGCCGCAGCTCAGGGCGGCCGGCGGTTTGCCTTGCCGCACTTCCGCGGCTGTTCCGGCGAACCGAACCGGCTGCCGCGCGCCTACCATTCCGGAGACAGCGACGAGATCGACTGGATCCTGCGGCGTCTCGCGGCGAATCGCGGGCCCGTCGATGCGATGGGCGTCTCGCTCGGCGGCAATGCGCTGCTGAAATGGCTCGGCGAACAAGGCCACTCCGCCTGCCGCGTGGTGCGCCGCGCGGCAGCTGTCTCGACACCTTTCGAACTTGCGAGCGCAGGCGCCGTGCTCGATCGCGGCCTGAACCGGCTGATCTACACGCGCAACTTCCTCTCCACGATGAAACTGAAGGCGGCGCTGAAGCTCGCACGCCATCCGGGACTGTTCGAGCGCGAGCGGCTGCGCGCGGTGCGCACGCTGCGCGAATTCGACGATCTGGTCACCGCGCCGCTGCACGGCTTTCGCGGCGTGGACGATTACTGGGAGCGCGCCTCCAGCGCGCCCTGGATCCGGCACATCCGCGTGCCGACGCTGCTCGTGAACGCGCGCAATGATCCGTTCATGCCCGCCGCAGTGCTGGCGCGCGTCGCTGAATCGTCTGCGGACGTGCTGCTAGAATTTTCCGCTACCGGCGGACACGGCGGATTTCCGAGCGGACCGTTCCCGGTGCAGCACGATTGGCTGCCGCACCGGATCCTGGCTTTCCTGTCCTGACATCTAGCGCAACGCCGTCCCAACGCCCACCCGATGGAGCCCGCCGGATGATCGCCCCAGAAATTTTCCGTGCCTATGACATTCGCGGCGTCGCCGACAAGACGCTCACGATCGAGGCGGTGCGCGAAATCGGTCGCGCCCTGGGCTCGCTCGCGCGCGAGCAGCGCGGCGGCGCGATCGCGGTCGGGCGCGACGGCCGCCTCTCGGGACCGAAACTCGCCGCGGCCCTGGGCGACGGGATCGTTTCTGCGGGCATGGATGTGATCGACATCGGCATGGTGCCGACGCCGGTCACCTACTTCGCGGCGCACCAGCTCGGCTGCGGCAGCTGCGTCTCGGGCACCGGCAGCCACAATCCGCCGGACTACAACGGCCTGAAGATGGTCATCGCGGGCCAGACTCTCGCCGGCGATGCGATCCAGGCGCTGCGTCAAAGGATAGCCGCCGGGCAGCTTGCAACCGGCCGCGGCAAGAAGTCGAGCGTCGGGGTGCTGGATGACTACGTGAAGCGCATCGTGGGGGACATCCGGCTCGCACGGCCGTTCAGGATCGCGGTGGACTGCGGCAACGGCGTCGCGGGGTTGATCGTGCCGCGCCTGTATCGCGCGCTCGGCTGCGAGGTGACTGAGCTTTTCTGCGAAGTGGACGGCAGCTTTCCGAACCATCACCCCGACCCGTCGCAGCCGAAGAATCTCAAGACGCTGATCGAGACTCTCGCAGCGGGCGACTGCGAACTGGGACTCGCCTTCGACGGCGACGGCGACCGGCTCGGCGTGGTGACCCGCGACGGCGAAATCATCTTCCCTGACCGCCAGCTGATGCTTTACGCGAAAGATGTGCTATCGCGGAATCCTGGCGCGGAGATCATCTACGACGTGAAGAGCACGCGACTGCTGGCGCCGTGGATCGAGCGCCACGGCGGACGAGCCACCATCTGGAAGACCGGTCATTCCTTCATCAAGGCCAAACTGCAGGCAAGCGGCGCGCCGCTCGCGGGCGAAATGTCGGGACACACTTTTTTCAAGGAGCGCTGGTACGGCTTCGACGACGCCATGTACACCGGGGCGCGACTACTGGAGATCCTGTCGCGCTCACCGGACGGCAACGCGGTGCTGAAAGCGCTGCCGAACGCGCCCTCCACTCCCGAGCTGCAGTGGGTGCTGGAAGAAGGCGAGCCGCATGCGCTGATCGAGAGACTGCAGGCAGCAAGGCCGTTTCCGGCGGCCGAGCGCGTGCTCGCGATAGACGGCGTGCGCGCGGAGTATGCCGATGGCTTCGGGCTTGCGCGCGCCTCCAACACCACGCCGGTGATCGTGCTGCGCTTCGAAGCCGACAGCGCACAGGGCCTTGTGCGCATCCAGGAGGAATTTCGCGCCGCGTTGCAGGCGCTCAAGCCCGGTGCGCAGCTGCCGTTCTAGCTGGAACGGCGCATCTGACCCGCGTTTTCCGCCAAACTGCCATACATAGTAACATATACGTTACTATGTATGCGAAGAGGGCGCGTCGACACTTTCCGGACCGCACCGCACGCCTTAGACTTCTCTCCCGCTTAGACTTTTCTCCTGCTCCGGGAAATCAATATGAACGAGCTATGGGTCGCCGTTGCCGCCTTTGCAGCCGGCGGCATTGCCGTCTGGGTGGTGCGCGGCGCGCTTGCCTCGAGCGAGATTGCCGCCGCCGCGGACAGGGCGCAGACGGCCGAGGCGCAGGTCGCGCAGAAATCAGCCGAGCTCGATGCGCTGCGTAGCGAGCCGGAACGCCGCGCCACGGCCGAAGCACGCGCCGCCCGCGTGCCGAAACTCGAAGCCGACCTCACCGAGCGCGAAGGCGAACTCTCCCGGCTCAAGGCGACGCTTGCGGGACTGGAATCGGGCATGGCCGAAGAGCGCAAGAGTGCGGAGGAAAAGCTCGCTATCCTGAACAAGGCCGAGACGGCGCTCGCGGATGCCTTCAAGTCGCTCTCTGCAGACGCCCTGAGAAGCAACAACCAGGCCTTCATCGACCTCGCGAAAGCCACGCTCGAAAAATTCCAGGAGGGCGCGCGCGGCGATCTCGAGGCGCGCCACAAGGCAGTGGACGAACTCGTGCGACCGATCCGGGAATCACTGCAGAAAGTGGACGGCAAGCTGGGCGAGATCGAACAGGCGCGCCTGTCCGCGTATTCCGCGTTGAACGAGCAGCTGAGGGGCCTGGTCGAAACCCACCTGCCGATGCTGCATAACGAGACGGCAAATCTGGTGAAAGCGCTGCGTCAGCCGATCGTGCGCGGCCGCTGGGGTGAAATCCAGTTGAAGCGCGTGGTGGAGATGGCCGGCATGCTGGATCACTGCGATTTTTTCGAGCAGGAGAGCCGCGCCACTGAAACCGGGCGCCTGCGCCCGGACATGATCGTGCGCCTACCGGGCGGCAAAAGCATTGTCGTCGATGCGAAGGCGCCCATCTCGGCCTACCTCGACGCCGCAGAGTCTGACGACGAAGCGGTGCAGCGCCTGAAGCTCGCTGACCATGCGCGCCACGTGCGCGAGCACATGATGCAGCTCGGCCGCAAGGCCTACTGGGAGCAGTTCGACCCGGCGCCGGAATTCGTGATTCTGTTCCTGCCGGGCGAGATGTTTTTCAGCGCGGCCCTGCAGCAGGACCCAGGGCTAATCGAATTCGGTGCGAACGAGCGCGTGATCCCGGCGACGCCGACTACGCTGATCTCTCTGCTGAAGGCAGTCTCCTACGGCTGGCGCCAGGAAGCGCTCGCGGAAAATGCCAAGGAAGTAGCGGAGCTTGCACGCGAACTTTACGATCGCATTGTCACTCTTGGCGATCATTGGGGCAGCGTGGGCGAGAGACTTACTCAGGCGATGACCGCCTACGACAGAGCGACAGGAAGCCTGGAGCGTCGCGTGCTGTCACAGGCTAGAAAATTCCGGGACTTGGGCGTGTCCCACGGCGGGAAGGATATCGATCCGATCCCTCAGATTTCTCGTGCGCCCCGTGCTCTTCAAGCGCCGGATTTCATTGCGCCTGCGCGCATATCTGACTCTACAGACTAATTCTGAGCGGCCAGTCTGAATTCCGGAAAAGGTCCAGCTCGGACGTCACAATCAAGCGCTTTCGGTCACAGACCTTTCTGTTCCGCACACTCCGCGCTTTCGTTTATCCGGGCCGTTGGCCTCACGCCCGCCAAAGCCCTAAAATGCGCCCGCGTTATGGACAGTCCGGCTGTCCCGTCCTAATTTCCGCCCTCAACAGGAACTGTATCCATGTCCCGACCCAACCTGGTAGTCATGCCCGGCAACAAGTTCATCTTCGCGTTCGAAGATGGCGACGGCAAGAACAAGATCCTCCTGGGAGGCAAGGGCGCCAACCTGTGCGAGATGACGCAGATCGGCCTGAACGTGCCGCCCGGCTTCACGGTCACCACCGAGGCCTGCCTCGCCTACCTGGAAAAGAACGAGTTGCCGGCCGGCCTGATGGAGGACATCCGGCGCCACATGGTGGCGCTGGAGAAGAAGACCGGCAAGAGTTTCGGCGGCGCTGAGAATCCGCTGCTCGTCTCGGTGCGCTCGGGCTCGGCGATTTCGATGCCCGGCATGATGGACACCATTCTGAACCTCGGCCTGAACGAGACATCTTTGCAGGGCCTGATCAAGCAGACCTCGAACCCGCGCTTCGCACACGACGCGCAGCGCCGCTTCATACAGCTTTTCGGCAAGATCGCGCTCGGCGTGGCAGACGAGCACTTCGACGAGCGCATGGCGGCGCTGAAGCGCAAGGTCGGCGCGCGCGAGGATGTTGATCTCAAGGCCGAGCACCTGCAGGAGCTCGCGGGCGAATTCATGGCGATCGTCGAACGCCACAGCGGCAAGCCCTTCCCCAAGGACCCCTACGAGCAGCTGGAGATCGCGGTCGGCGCGGTATTCCGATCCTGGATGGGCAAGCGCGCGGTGGACTACCGCCGCCAGTTCCGCATCACCAAGGCGATGGCCAACGGCACGGCAGTGAGCGTGTGCACCATGGTGTTCGGCAACATGGGCAACGACTCGGGCACCGGCGTGGGCTTCACGCGCAACCCCGGAACCGGCGAGAACCTGCTGTTCGGCGAGTACCTGGTAAACGCCCAGGGCGAGGACGTCGTCGCCGGCATCCGCACCCCCAAACCGCTCGCCGAACTGGAGCGCGAGATGCCGCCGATCCACCGCCAACTGATCGAGCTGCGGCACCGGCTTGAATCGCACTACAAGGAAGTGCAGGACTTTGAATTCACCATCGAGCGCGGCAAGCTGTACTGCCTGCAGACGCGCAACGGCAAGATGAATGCGCGCGGCATGGTGCGCACCTCGGTGGAAATGTTCAACGAGGGGCTGATCAGCAAGGACCGCGCGCTGCTGCGCGTCGAGCCCGCCGTGCTCGAACAACTGCTGGTGCCGCAACTGGCGCCGGATTTCCGCGGCAAGTCGCTGGCGCAGGGCCTGCCCGCCTCCCCGGGCGCGGCCTCGGGCAAAATCGTGTTCGACGCCGACACGGCAGAAAAACGCGGCCGAGCCGGCGAGAAGATCATCCTGGTGCGCCAGGAGACCAAGCCGGAAGACATACACGGCTTCTTCCAGGCGCAGGGCATCCTCACCAGCCGCGGCGGCAAGACCTCGCACGCCGCCGTGGTGGCGCGCGGCATGGGCAAGCCCTGCGTCTCGGGTTGCGAGCAGATCGTGATCGACGACAAGGCGCGCCGCGCGGTGATCGGCGACACCACCCTGCATGAGGGCGACGTCATCACCATCGAAGGCGGCACCGGGCATGTCTACGCGGGCGAAGTCCCCACGGTGGAAGCGACCTTCTCCGGCGAACTCGTGACCCTGCTCGAGTGGGCCGATGAAACCGCGCGTCTCTCGGTGCGGGCGAATGCCGATACGCCCGATGATGCGATTCGCGCGCGCCGGTTCGGCGCCAAGGGCATCGGCCTGGTGCGCACCGAGCGCATGTTCAACAGCACCGACCGCCTGCCGACGGTGCAGGAGATGATCCTGTCCGAGACGCGCGAAGAGCGCCAGGCCGCGCTGGACCGCCTGTTGCCGATACAGCGCTCCGACTTCAAGGAGATATTCAAGGCCATGAAGGGCCTGCCCGTGACCGTGCGCCTGCTCGATCCGCCGATGCACGAGTTTCTGCCCTCCGCGGCGCAGCTTGAGCTGGAGATCGCGCACCTGCACCAGCTGCGCGACAGCATCAAGGCGCTCAAGGAACTGCCCGATACGCTGCAGCTGCTCAGCCCCAAGCTCTACCAGCAATACGCGGACGGCCTCACGAAGCTGGTCGCCGGCCTGCACACCTTCGAGGATTCGCACTTGGAGGACGATGTCATCGCGCGCAAGGAACGCATCCTGAAGAAGGTGCGCGCGCTCGAGGAAGTGAATCCCATGCTAGGCCACCGCGGCGTGCGCCTCGGCATCAGCTACCCGGAAATCTACTCGATGCAGATTCAGGCCATCCTCGAGGCCGCGGCGCTGTGCGCGCGCGAAGGCGTCGAGATCTTCCCCGAGATCATGGTGCCGCAGGTCGCGACCGTGGAGGAGCTGAAGCGCATACACAGCTACGTGCAGCGCATCCACAAGATCGTCGAGCTGACGCACGGCATCAGCGTCAAGTTCAAGTTCGGCTCGATGCTGGAGGTGGTGCGCGGTTGCCTGCGCGCCGGGCGCATGGCGGAAGATGCGGAGTTCTTCTCCTTCGGCACCAACGACCTCACCCAGGCGACGTTTTCGTTCTCGCGCGAGGACGCCGAGAACAAGTTCCTGCCCGCCTACAACGAAACTGGGATTCTGGAGGACAACCCATTCGAGGTGCTGGACATCAAGGGCGTCGGCGAGTTGATGAAGCTGGCGGTGGAGCGTGGCCGCAAGACCAAGCCGGATCTCAAGCTCGGCATCTGCGGCGAGCATGGCGGCGACCCGCGCTCGATCCACTACTGCCACCACATCAATATGGACTACGTCTCCTGCTCGGGGCCGCGTGTGCCGGTGGCGCGGCTGGCGGCCGCGCAGGCCAAGCTGACCGAGAAGGACTACCGTATTGCGGAGTGATCGGAATCCGGCTTCCGGCTATACAGTAACATATAGGTTACTTTCGTGAGGCACGGGAACAAGAAAAGCTGCGGTCTACTTATTGACGACTCGGCACAGTAGGCTAGGCCGTAGCCAGCATCAAGACCAGGCGCACGATCATGACCAGCGCCAGTATCAGCAGCACCCCGCCGGCGATCGCCCCGGCGACGATCTGGCCTGGCGTGACCTGGACGCCATCTTTGTTCCAGGTTCCCTTCATACCGACCGCAAACAGACCGAAGAACAGGGTCTTCGCGACCTGCAGCAGCCCCGCGCGGCGCGGCGGCGCGTTCGTGCCGTCGTCGCTTTGCTTGTCGTGTCCGGGATCAGTCGGATTCGGGTTCACGGATTAGAACATCCCCCATCGCGTGAGGCTGCCGCCGATACCAAGCGCGGCAGGGATATCCGGTTAGGCCCATAACAACGGCGCCCAGCCAAAATGATGGGTACGATGGGTACATTTGTCTCTCTCGATCTGTCTGGATCCCGCCCGCCTAGTCCGCATATTTAACCTATCTCTCATAGCGGTGAGAACGACGTCGATTTCAGGATGCGATTTTCCTGGGCATGAATCGCGTCCAGCTCGGCGCTGCGCTTGAGGAATTCCGGCCATGCTGGGTCCCCGACCATCGCTGCGCGCCGGGTCTCGCGCTCGCCCTGGCCCGGGTAGCTCCAAATGTGGATCACCTGATTGAGCGGGCCGACTTCGGTGGTGGAAAACAGCACCGGGTTGCCGAGATGCCTTTGCTGCAGCGAAAACGCATACTCCTCGTATACCTTAAGCCAGGCGTTCATCTTGGAGCCGTTGCGGAAAGTGTAGATACGCAGATCGAATATCACGTACTTCTCCTCAAGCTGTCAGGTCACAATATCTTGCCCGGCGCCCGACGCGAGCCGGCAGACCGCAGGGCCCTGCGCCAGGCCGAACCCGCGCTTGTACCGCCTGTCCTCGCGTCCCGCCCTCATTGAAAGCACACTGACACGGAACCTAATGATTGGACATGCAGGGTCAGCACATCATTTGCGGCTACGCTGACCGCTTCCGTGACGCCCCCGGTCATGATGAAAGTGCCGGCGGGAATCTCTTCGCCGCGTTCAGCCAGCATATTGGCCAACATCGCCACGCTCGCGGCGGGATGGCCGAGCACAGCGGCGCCGGCGCCGAGCGCCACGACTTGACCGTTCTTTTCCAGCACGAAACCCAGGGTGCGCAGGTCTATGTCCGTGACGGGTGACTTTCGTGCGCCTGCAACGAAGCGTGCTGCCGAGCAGTTATCGGCTACGACGCTTTTTAGGTCGAACTTGAAATTAAGATAGCGTGAATCGATGATCTCCATCGCGGGCACGACAAAATCGGTTGCGGCAAGCACCGCGCCGATATGACAGCCCGGCCCCTTGAGGCGCGCCTTCGTGACAAAGGCAACTTCAGGTTCGACCTTCGGATGAATCAAATCCCGCACCGCGATCTCGCCACCATCAGCCACGGCCCCATAGTCAGGCAAGAATCCGAACACAGGCGTTCTAACGCCCATCTGCCGAATCTTGGCGCGGGAAGTGAGGCCCATTTTCAGACCGATTATCCTGCTGCCTCTCGCTTGCTTGCGCCTGCGTATTTCGTACTGAATCGCATAGGCGTCCTCCCAGTCCATTTGCGGGAAATCTTCGGTGACCTTGACCACCTCGCGCCGCTCGAGTTCTGCGTTCTCAAGGTGGGCGGCCAATCTCCCAACGGTCTCGGCATCAAGCTGCATGATCAAGGGATTCAGGTAGGTAGGGCTTTCGACGCAGCGCAGAAAAGGAGCTTTTAATCATTGCGCTGGCGATTCGCTCTGGGTAGTGAAGAGCGCCACGTCCCCGCTTCAACACCGTTGGGGATCGCAACGGGAACAGCGTCATCAGCTGAAACGCACCGAACATCCACCGATTCCGCCGATTGTCATCTGCAGGTTGTCGCCCGCCTGCAACGGAACCAGCCCGGCGAGCGAACCCGAGAGAATTATCTCTCCAGCCCTGAGCGCCGTACCAAGCTGGCCGAGCGTGTTGGCCAGCCATGCGACGGCATTTGCGGGATGACCGAGCACGGCAGCACCCGCACCCGTGTCAACGACTTCGCCGTTCTTCTCGAGCACCATGCCGCATAGTCTCAGGTCCACGCGCGCCGGATCCACCACCCGGTCCCCAAGGACCAAGACGCCGGACGACGCATTGTCGGCAACCGCGTCCTGAATCTTGATCCGCCAGTCGCGAATCCGAGAATCGACGATTTCGAAGCACGGCATCAAGTAATCCGTCGCCCGCAGCACGTCGCCGCGGGTGACTCCCGGACCGATCAGGTCGCGCTTCAGGATAAAGGCGATCTCCCCTTGAGCGCGCGGCTGAATCAAAGTCGCGCACGCGACGGCCTCGCCCGAGTTGTAAACCATCCCGGAAAGCAAACAGCCGAAATCGGGCTCGCGCACATGCAGCGCCGCTTGCACCGCTTCGCTGGTGAGGCCGATTTTCCTGCCGACCAGGACCTCCCCGGCCTCCACACGCCGGGCAACAATGTGACGCTGAATGCCGTACGCTTCCTCAACGGACAGCTCCAGTCCGCGTTCAGTCAGGGGCGCCACCGGCAGATGCGTAAGCAAAGCTTGATGCAGCTCGTCCCCCAGCGCGGCGGTGCGTGCACTATTCATTTCAAAGCTTTATGCAGATGTTCTTTGACTCGGTATAGAAATCGAGCGAATGGACGCCTCCCTCTCGACCTATTCCTGAGTGCTTTGCGCCGCCAAATGAGGTCCGCAAGTCGCGCAGGAACCACGAGTTTATCCACACGATCCCGACACTCAGCGCCGCACCGACGCGATGGGCGCGTTCCAGATTGGCCGTCCAAACCGATGCGCACAGCCCGTAGGGCGTGTCATTTGCCAGCTCGATCGCTATTTCCTCACTATCGAACGGCGTGATGTGGCAGCAGGGGCCAAAAATCTCCTCGCGAACGACGGATGCGGTTTGCGGCAGCCCGGTCCAGATCGTCGGTTGCACCCAGGCGCCGTTCTGCAGCACCTCCGGCATTGCCGGCACGCCGCCGCCGGTAACAAGTGTCGCGCCCTCTTCAACCGCCAGCCTGTAATAGGAAAGAACCTTGGAGCGGTGTTCAAGCGAGATAAGCGGCCCGAGCGAAGTTTCAGCTGCCTCCGGCTGACCGGGTTTCAGGCGCTCCGCGCCGTTCTTCAGCGCCTCGACGAACCGGGAGAAAATAGCTCTCTCTACGTATACGCGCTCGGTACCAAGGCAAACCTGGCCGGTGTTGGCAAAGGCCGATCTGAGCGTGCCCTCGATCGCGGCGTCGAAATTGCAGTCGGCAAAAACGATCGCAGGATTCTTGCCGCCCAATTCCAAGGAGACCGGCCGCGCGCCCTGTGCCGCAGCCCGCATGACCGCCTGCCCGGTCCCCGTTTCCCCTGTGAAAGTAATGGCATCGACGCCGGGATGCCGGGTGAGAAATTCGCCCGCCGAACCGGGCCCAAAGCCCTGCACCACGTTGTACACGCCCCGGGGCACACCGACGGTATTCATCACCTCGCCGAGCAAGGCTGCTGTTTGTGGCGTTTCCTCGGAGGGCTTCACGATCACAGTGTTGCCGCAAGCGAGCGCCGGCCCGACTTTCCATGTCATCAGCAAGAGCGGAAAATTCCAAGGGCAGATGACCGCGACGACGCCCACGGGTCTGCGAATCTGGTAGTTGAGGGCCTTCAGCCCGTCCGGAGTTGTCGTCTCGAAGCATTCGGTCGAAACGTTCCTGACCGCATCGGCGAATACTTTGAAGTTTGCGGCGCCGCGCGGAATATCGATATGACGCGCTGCATGCACTGGCTTGCCGGTATCGGCGACTTCCGCGGCAAGAAAGTCGGCGAAGCGGCGATTTATCTCGTTGGCGACACCATACAGCAGGTCAGCGCGCTCGTTGGTCGACAGCTTCCCCCACGGCCCGGCCAGCGCAGACCTCGCGGCCAGAACCGCGGCATCGACATCCGCCCCGCCCGCTTCGACTACCGTGCCAAGAATTACGCCGTCAACGGGGGAGCGTTTGCTGAACGTCTTGCCATCGGACGCCGCGACGAACTCGCCATTGATAAAGTTGCTTATCAGGATGTCGTGAGCGCCGGTTCTTAATTGCGCATCCCTGCCCTCCAATGACGGCGCCGGAGCGGGCGCTTTGCTTGCAGCAGGATTCATGGCAGCACTCATCGTTCTTGGAATCGCCACCTGCGAACTGCCGTCCACATCAGGTGTAAACCTCCTGAAACGACTTCACCAGATCGCCGGTGTGGTAGAAAATCCCGCGCCCGATACTATCCTCTGTCCAGGTAATCGTGGGCATGTCGGGCTGCGCCAGATAACCCAGTCCCGCGAACGTTTCGTTGCGGTTTCCGGACGGATCGAAGAAATATATCGTTTCACCGCGCGTAATACCGTGGCGCGTCGGTGCGACCTCTACCCTCACCTTGTTCTTCGCAAGGACGTCGCCGGCCTTCAGAATGTCGTGCCAACTATCCAGGAAAAATGAAAGATGATGGAACCCGGGGCCAGGCCCCGGGATGAAAGCGATGTCGTGCGGGGTCGTAGTGCGAAAGAGAAACGCGGCAGCCTGAATGGAACTGTCCGGTCCGACCATTATCTGCTCGCTCAAATGAAATTCCATAGTCTGCATCAGGAACTTCACCGACTCGCTGACCTTGTTGACGCCTTTCGCCGGGTCGAGCTCCGCCAGGAGCAGCGCATGATCCAGCCAGTGCGCTCCGATACCGCGAATGTTGTCAGGCCAGGGATCAGGATTGACAATTCCGACGTCCTTGCCCACCTGCTGCTTTTGGGCGAACAACCTCATCTCATGTCCACTTGGCAGCGTGAACTTGAGGGCGCGGCCGCATAATGGCGTGGCCTCGGCCGGCACAAGCTCGACTCCGATGCCGTACTCGCGGATGCGCTTGCCCAGAACATCGAGATCGGCATCATGCTCGACCTTGTAGGCAAGGTAGTTGAGCCCGGCACGATCCGAGGGAGTGAGAATCAGGGAATACTTGTCCCACTCATCCCAGCATTTGAGATACACGTTTCCCGCGCTGTCACGGTGCGTCGTTGTCATGCCAAGCACGTTCTCGTAGTGCTTTTGCGCGGCAGCGACGTCCATCACCTTGATGCTTGCATGACCAATCCTCAACACGCCCATTTCCCATCTCCTCCTTCAGAAGTTTTTCGAACCGCCTTGGCAACTCTAGTCCGATGCGCGCGGTAGGCCCGCACCGGGAATCAGCACGCCCACGGACTTCGCAATTTTCCCCACCACCTTAAGGCTGAGATTAGAGCGGGGGAACACCTTACATGCAAGAACTATTCCGCCTTGCTCTTCCGCCTCCGATACGTGCGCCCGGCTCATCGCTCCGGTCATGAATTCGCCCGTCAAAATCTCCACCTTGCACACCCCGCAACCGCCATTCACGCAACCAGCCGGAATTGCACGCCGGCCCAGTCGACCCATCCCTTGCAAAACGGACTCTGTCGGCCTGCAGGGAAATGTCTCCTTACTCTGGTCGATCCTGATCTCGAACACTCCGGCGCCAGCTCGAGCACCTGCAAATCCAGCCTCCCGAACCGACGGAAGCTGCCCCGAGGTCGCCGCAAGCTCCGGATCGGGCCGCTGAACAAAACTCATTATTCCGCCTTTCATGTCACTAACCGGAGAAGATCGCCGCGCGCGGCATCGTAATGGGGTTATTTGCTGCAGCCTGGCCAATCGCCAATCTATCTACCACGGCCCGCGCCTGGGCGAGTCCTTGATGATCTGCTCCCACAACGCATCGTTCGCCAACCGCAGGTACTTCTTGAGCACCGCCCCGGAGCGTCTATTCGGCCCGCAGGCCAATCTCACGGATCACCTTGCCCCACTTCTCGCGATCGGATTTCATGCGCGCGGCAAGCTTGTCCGGCGCGCCCCCGATCGGGAACAGCCCTTGGGAGGCAAAACGCTCCTGAATTTCGGGAAACAACAGAATTCGGTTGATCTCACCGTTGAGCTTTGCGACAAGGTCCGGCGGCGTTCCGGCCGGCGCGAAGAAGCTCCACCAGGCATTAGCCTCGAAACCCGGGAGGGTCTCGCCTACAGTGGGTACCCCGGGCGCCGCGTCGAGGCGGCGCGATGCGCCGATCGCGATCGCCTTCAGCCTGCCGCCCTGCACGTGCGGCATGGTCTGCGGGATGCCGGCATACGAGAGCTGAACCTGACCGGCGATCAGATCCGGAATGACTTGTCCGCTGCCCTTGTATGGCACGTGCACGATGCTCATGCCCGTCATACTTTTTATCCACTCCACCGAAAGGTGATGGGTGCTGCCGATCCCCGAGGATGCATAGGAATATTTCCCCGGATTCGCCTTGACGTGCGCGATCAGCTCAGCCAGGTTGGCGGCGGGAACCGACGGATGCACTGATAATACAAATTCGACGAACGCACCCAACACGACCGGGGCGAAATCGCGCTCCGGATCGTATGGCAACGCTCGATAGACGTGCGGGTTGATCGCCATCTGGATATCGGTTCCCAGGAGCAGCGTGTAGCCGTCCGCCGCCGCGCGCGCGACGAATTCCGACCCGATATTCCCGCCCGCGCCAGGCTTGTTGTCGACCAGCACCTGCTGGCGCCAGGCCTCGGTCAATTTTGCGCCGATCGTGCGCGCGACGACATCGCCGCTTCCGCCAGGGGGATAGGGCACGACGACCCGGATCGGCCTGCTCGGGTAAGTCTGCTGCGCGAAAGCCGTCAGGGCGAACAGACCAAACAAGGCGAATGCGGCGATGCTGCGCTTCATAACTCCTCCCGGTGAACAAACGCGCACCGATGCTAACCGATCGGCCGAAACCGTACCAGTCTGTCTAAACATAATCGAGCAAGGCTATCATCGCGGCGTCGCACGGGTGATCTGCGTCGGCGCACAGCGAAGCGCAAGCGCAGCCGGCTAGAACAGCGTCGGGATCGCGCCGCCATCCAGCAGCAGATTCTGACCGGCGAGGTAGCCAGTGTGCGCGCTGCAAAGGAAGGCACAGAATGCGCCAAACTCCTCCGGCCTGCCGAAGCGCCCCGCCGGATTGGCCGCTTTGCGCGCAGCGTGAACAACATCGACCGGCTTCGCTTCCTGCGCTGCCCAGGCGACCATGACCTCCGCCAGCCGCTCAGTCTCGAACACCCCCGGCAGCAGGTTGTTGATGGTGACGCCGTGGCGTGCGACCTCTCTTGCCAGGCCGCCGACAAATCCGGTCAGCCCCGAGCGCGCTCCGTTCGACAGGCCAAGTACATCGATCGGCGCCTTTACCCCGAAGCTGGTGATGTTGACGATGCGCCCCCAGCGACGCGCGATCATTCCGTCAACGGTAGCTTTGATGAGTTCGATCGGCGCCAGCATATTGGTGTCGATTGCGAGCAGCCAGTCCTCGCGCGTCCAGTCCCGGAAGTTGCCGGTCGGCGGCCCTCCCGCGTTATTGATCAGAATGTCCGGGGAAGGACAGACGGCGAGCGCCGCCGCTCGTCCCTTCGCAGTCGCGACGTCGGCCACCACGGATTGAACCGCTCCGCCGGCGCCGCGGATCACCTCGGCGGCCCGCTCAATGGTTGTCGCGGTGCGCGCCACGATCGTCACCTCCACGCCTTCAGCAGCCAGCGCACTGGCGCAAGCGAACCCCAGCCCTTTACTTGCTCCGCAGACCAGCGCTGATTTGCCTTTGATTCCGAGTTCCATGTTTGCATCCTTTTCGTAGCTCCAAGCCCAGGAGATTTAGCGCGGATGATGCCGCAATTTTTGGAAAGCAGCGTTTCGATCGTCGCCACTTTATCGTAGTAGATGAGGCTGGCCAGGGTCGCGGGCCAGCCGCTTGAGTGCTTCGCGGAGACTGTCAAACCCAAGCCGACGCGGGACTCAGTGAGGCTCCACCTTCGCGAGCCTGCGGAAGGCCATTGCAGATGGGCCTTTTCAATGGTCCGCCGGGTTAGACCTTCACCTTGGTAAACACCTTGAGCGGGTTGTTGTGAAAGATCTTGAGTTTGTCTTCGGTGCTGAGAAATGACAGGCTGTCGATCACGGGCAGCACGTCATCCGCGGGTCTTCCGGTATCGGGCCGGATGGCGCCGCCGGAGCCGGGAAACTCCGTCCCGAACATCATCTGGTCCACACCTTTCTGTTTGATCGCTGCGGTCAAGAAATTCTCGTCATACGCGCAGCAGTCATAGTACAGGTTTTTGCTGAGATCCTTCTGCGCGATGTGATGGTCGGTCGGGATGAAACGGTTAAGCGCCCCCCCGCAATGGCAGATCACAATTTTCAAACGTGGAAAGCGTTGGAAGACATCGCCGTGCGACAGGGCATGCATCGCGATGAACTCTTCGGTGTAGTTGTTGATTTGATAATTTTCGGGGATGACTTCGATGCGCGAATCGAAACTTGTCGAGGGGTGCACCATGAGAGGCACGTCCAACTCCTCGGCCTTCTTGTACAGCGGGTGCCAGTAGGGGTCGTGCATTCCCGGCGCGTCTTTGCGGCCGCTCGGATCAGGATTGACGTAGGCGCCGACAAAACCCAGCATATTCACGCAGCGCTCTAACTCGGCGATGCAGTTGCCGGTGTCGAGAGCAGCGTTCTGCGGAAGCTGGGCCATGCCCCGAAAACGGTCGGGGTGGAGATTGACGATGCGCGCGATCACATCGTTTGTGATGCGACAGATGTCCTGTTGGAGAAATGGCCGGGTCCAGTGCCACATAGCAACCGGCCGGGGTCCAATAAGCTGGATATCGATGTTTCTCTCGTCCATGCCTTTGAGGTGGCTCATCTGGGCGTTGCCGAGTTGTTCATCGGTCATCTCCAGCTTTCTCCCCGGAGTGTTGAGTGAAATCATCGTGGCAAGGTGGCCGCGAAAATTGGGGGGCGTGGTCATGTGGCCGTGAACGTCGATCACTTTTTGATTTTGAAACACGCTTATCTCCTTAATCGTTAGATTGACCGACCCAAACCGGCGCATCACCAGCGCCACAATAGTGGTGATGACCAAGAATGAGGCCGAAATATGTCCCGAAGAGCGGCCGCATCTGAAGAATATTCAAAAACGTCCAGGAATGCATCGCACCTAACCGGCTAGGCAGCGTGCAATGGTGTGGGGGCCTGATGCTTCAAAAATATCTCCTTGTGCTCCAACGCTGATCGCTGTATGGCGAGGCACGCCTCAATAGTCGCCCTACCCCAACGCCCATCATGCACTGGGGGGGCGTTCCGAAACACACTCTGATAGAGCTCATTTACCACGTCGCCTTTGCCGGGGATCCATGGATCACGGGCAACTACTCGTTCCTCTTTGCCAGCATCTGAATAGACAAGGACACCGTCGGCGGAAGGACGCAAATCCGCCCGCTCGCAGCTCACAATCAAAACGCCGACGTGGGGCTGATTGTGTACACCGTTCATTTTGTTCACCCGTTCGTGTCGGCCACCGTAACCAGTATCCCGCTTCGCAGATGCCTCGGCCTGTGGCGTAGAAAACGCGCGGAGCGCGGCTCGTGCCTGACCGTGCATATTGGGTTTGGCGGGCTGGCCGCCTTCGCCCACCCAAAAGCAGAATTCGTCCGAATCGAAGTGGTCATAACCGCTGTAAACAATAGAGGCGGCGGTGCCATCTTCGAATTCCAAGAATGCCATGCAAGCACCCTCTGTGGCACGCTGTGCGTCCCACACGCCAGTCATCGCCCGAACACTCCGCAGCATCCCGCCGCCCAGAAACCGGACCGAATCCACCTGATGCGGAACCTGATTGAACAGAATTCCGCCCCCCTGCGCGGTGTCAAGCTCTTCCGGTCGGCGAGGACGGTAAAGGAAGTTCGTGTAGTTCAGGTTGTTGATCATACCCAGACGTCCGAACTCGCCGCTGACAATGACCCTCCGGATAGCCCGCACGACAGGCGAATACGAAAGCGTATGGCCAACGATTAGGTGAACGCCTGAGCGATCTACAGCGCTAATAATGGCATCGCAATCCTCGAGGCTTAAGGCCATGGGTTTCTCGAGAATTATGTGCTTACGCCCCTCAGCCGCCATAATCGCATGGTCGCGGTGGTACTGGTGTGGCGTAGCAATGTACACCGCGTCAACACCGGGCGCGGCACAGAGCTCGCCGGCATCCTCGAAGGCCATCCCGCCGAAGTCGCGAACAAATCGATCGCGTGCTTCCTGTCGTGGATCTGCAGCCCCCACTATACGCACCTGCGGATGGGTGATGAGACCCGGCAACATAGACGTGGCAGCTCGGCCCAGCCCGATAATGCCGATGCGGAGAAAGTGGTCCTTTCGAACCGAGGGATGGATTGGCAATTCCTTATCTAGGCGGTGCATCCGGGTTTGTGCCCGGACGCATGACGCGAACTTCTTCGGTAGCTGCTATCCAATCCGCACCCCTAGGTAAGACAGCCGCAGCGCCACGGACCCGATACGCCTTAGGATCGAGAATTCCGGCCGGCGGGGTCTTCTCTTCAAGCAAATCTCTCGCCGCCTGCATCAGGCGGCGACGAACACGGATGATAGCCAAATCGCTGGTGCCCAAATGCTCGTTGGACCGATCGTAGATGGGTCCCATTCCCTCCTGCATGCTCGCGTCCTGCGCCCAAAACTCCGGGACGCCCGGAAAGTATTCGGTGCGCTGAAGTCCCCGATTGAAGAAGAAATCATTTTCCCGCCGCGCCTTGGGTTTCCATGCCCCGAAAGCCTCATTTGTCGGGGGAAGGAAATTCCGCTCTCCCACGAACCCGGCACCTGACCCAGCGCGAAGCTGCGCCACCTCCTTATCACTCAGCGGGCGGAGCGGGTGGAAGTTGGCCGCGAATACAAGAGTAGTGGAATTGTCTATGGGAATCCACGCACGAGTCTGGCGCGTGGGGTTATCCCCATATGGACCTGTCATCGTATGGAATGGGAAGAGATACTGGGTGATGCGCCAATAACACGAATATTCGTCAATGTCGCGCTGCGCCCCAACGATCACCCCGTTCTCGACATCGTGCGTGTGGAACCTTGGATGAGTATCTCGCTTTCTCCAAAGGTCTACGCCGGACCTGGCAATCTCATCCTCCGAGAGCGGTTTGAGTTGGGTCCCAGGCGCATGCAGAAAGGATACGTGGCTTTGGTCGATTTCGCCCTCCATGGCCTGTGCCCAATTACAGAACTGGACGCGCTTGGCCAAAAACCGGTGGTTCCGGGGAACGAGGTTCCACTCCAATTCGGGCAATGGGGGCGGGTCGGCCAGTCTGCCCATATACACCCATATTGCGCCATTTCTCTCTGCACACGGGTACGATTTGTGACGTAGCTTATGCTTGAGGTTGCTGTCGGGAGGTTCGCCGGGCGTGTCAACGCATATGCCGCGCACGTCGAACTTCCAGCCATGGTATGGGCACCGCAGACCGGTCTCCTCATTCCTGCCGTAGAACAAGTCAGCTCCGCGATGAGAGCAGTTAGCACCAAGTACGCCAACTTTTCCTGATGTGTCGCGGAAAGCTATAAGGCTTTCTCCGAGCAATCGGATACGCAACACCTCTCCATCCGGCTGTAGCTCGTCCTCAATCAGAACCGGGAGCCAGTATTGCCGCATGAACTCGCCCATGGGCGTTCCCGGGTCGATACGCGTCAAGAATTCATTTTCCTCTCGAGAAAGCAAGTCGACCTCCCGTTCATGGTGCTAGGCAGTCCCGGTAGCGTACTGTATCAGCCTAGACGTTACTGATCCGTCTTTCCATGCCAGTCCTGCCCGCCAAGCCTGCTGATGTACGGATGCGCAACAAGGCTCGGCGGCATTGCGGCCGCTGTTCGGCCCGAACCGGCCACGCCCATGCGAATCACAGACATCAACTTGAGAAATCCGTCTCTTTGAAGTTGGCAAAGTAGAATTCTCTGATTGCTGTATCAGATGGCCGGCCGGAAAAACGGCAGCAGAAAGCCGTCCTCCTCGGCATCGAAGCTCACTGCTACCGGCATTCCGATGTGCACCGCGGACGGCTCGCAGCCCAGGATGTTCGATCCGAACATCGGCCCCTCATTCAGTTCGATCAGCGCAAAAACGTAGGGCACCTTGTCCTGGAACGCCGGATGCAATGGCCGGCGGTGCACGTTGAAGGCAAATATCCGGCCTTTGCCGGAGGCTTCCCGCCACTCAAGGCTGCCGAAGAAGGGCTTGTTGGGATGCTTGCGGCAGTAGGCCGCTGGCCAGTACCAGGTACCGCACTCTAGGCAGCGCATCAGCACGAATCGACGCTGCTGCGCCGCTTCCCAAAACGGCGCAATGTCTTCGTCGATGTTCGGCTTGGGTCTGGGCAGTGTCATGGCGGCGGCTCCTAGTCCCTGCCAAGCACCAGCGAGCCGTGGGTAGAACACATTCCAGGCGCCAGGATCTCCCCGCCGTGGCCGCTGACCAGCCCGATCCGGGCATCCGGGACCTGGCGCGCGCCCGCCTCGCCGCGGAGTTGCATGATCGCCTCCGAAATGTGGGTCATCTCCCCCAGGTGATACGCAGACAGGAGCCCGCCGCTCGTATTGATCGGAATACTTCCGCCGGGGCCGATGTCGTTCTGCTCGAGAAAGGGGCCCGCTTCACCCTTCGCGCACCACCCGTAGTCCTCCAGTTGAAACAGCAGTTCCCCTGTAAAGCAGTCATAGAGGCCAGCGAAGTCGACATCGCCTATCGCGATGTCTGCTTCCCGAAATGCCGCCGCCTTCGCGGTATCCACGGCGAGGCGCGTGTAGTTCGCCTTCTCCCACCAGAGATGCTCCATGGCCTCTCCGACGCCCGCCCCGAGAACGTAGACAGGAGGGCGGCGCAGATCCGCCGCCCTCTCCGCGGTCGTCAGCACGAAGGCTACGGCGCCGTCGGTCAGAACGCACATGTCGAGCAATCGATACGGCTCAACCACGAAAGGCGAGGCGAAATATTCGTCCAGCGACATCGGCCGCCCGTAGAACTGGGCGAGCGGATTGAGGCTCGCCCAAGCTCTTACGCCGACCGCTATCCTGCCGAAGTGCTCGCTCGTCGTTCCGTATTCGTGCATGTGGCGGGAAGCGAAGAAGCTGTGGTGGCTGACGGCAGCGACATCACCGAAGGGTCTGCCCCACAGGCCGGTCTTTTCGATGGTTTTCCAACCCGAATAGCCTTCCAGCTTTCCCGCTCGGGTTGCCGAAAAATCCTTTGCCGACATCGCCAGGACAAAGTAGTTAGCCATGCCGAGTTCGAGAAACTTGGAAGCGGCCACGATACCGACGATGCCGGCACTACCTCCCCTCGAGATCTGGAAGAAGGTTCGGCAGGGCATGCCCAAGATGCGCGGGAAAGCGTCGCTTGACGACGGCAGATCGCCGGACCCCGGCGCCAGTCGCAGATCGATCCCCCCGTCGACGAGATCCACGGTCAAGCCCGCGTCCTCGATCGCCAGGCGTGCGGCCTCCGCCTGAAGGGAACGGCTGCTGCGCTCTGGGAAGCGTCCCGCGAGAAGTCCCAGCCCGACAATGGAAAGTTTTTTCCTGAGTGCCTTGGCCACCGTCACCGTCCGTAAACCTACGCCCGGCGGCCCGTGCAGTGCGAGCGCTCCGGCCTCTCGTCCGCCGCGCCACCGCTCCAGCATGCCGCATTGCCCGGCCCTTCCATTTCGGCGATGGCAGGTTCTACCGGGTCTTATCTGTCGCCCGGATTGATTTTCACCAGCTGGTTGCCTTTGACGCGCCACAGATTCACCGGCAGCACGCTCTGTCGATCGGCCGCCATGGCAAACCTCCCCCCCATGGCGCTCGGGAAGTCCTTGAGACGCACTATATAGTCGCGGATCGCGACTCCGTCGGTTCCCACTTGGCCGATGGCGGCGGCGAATATCATCACCATGTCGTAGACGGAGGCGTCAAAGTAGCTGGGCGTGTGGCCGTTCTTGACCTGGTAGCGCGTCAAGAACTCCTTCGCCAGCGGGTCGGACTGATCGACGTTCAGCCCGGACAGGATGATGCCTTCGGCGTGGCTGCCCACGGAATCGCGCCACTGCTTGAACCCGAACATGTTGCCGGTCATGAAGACCGGCGCGCTCACGCCGAGCTCGCGCAGTTGCTTGATCAGGTTGCCGTCGTCGGCCGTACCCTGCGTGGCGATCATCACCGCATCGGCATTGAATTCCTTGGCGCGTGCGGCGACTCCGCGGAATTCGCTCTGACCGAGCTTGAAGCGCGCCTCGCTGTGTTCGGCACCGGTCGACTTCACTGCCTCCTGCGCTGCCTTGGACACGATTTCACCGAATGCGTTGTCCGGGAGGAACACAAACACCCGTTTCAAACCGAGCGCCTTGAAGTGCTGCATCAGGGGCGGCAGCGCCAGGTTGAACCGGTTCGCGTGCGAGAAGCTGAACTGCCCCTTTGCGGCCAGACCGGGGGCTTCGGTGCCGGAGAGGAAAGGCACCTTCAACTGGTCCGCGAGCGGAATTTGCGCCGTTACCACGTTGGTCATGAAGGAAAAAACAGCGGAGACTTTGTCGACCTCCACGATCTTGCGGTAGGCGGCGACGCCGCCCTCCGGGGTGCTGCGGGAGTCTTCGAACAACAACTGAACCGGGCGTCCCTTGATGCCTCCCCTCGCGTTGATGTCGGCGACCCCCATCTCCAGCGCCGGTATCCACTCCTTGGCCACGCCGGCGAAAGGCCCGGTAAGCGGAAACGTTGCGCCGAGCTTGATTGGAGCCTGCGCCGGTTGCTGGGCAACGGCAGGAACCCATGAGGCGACGAGCGCCGCCCCGCTCAAAATGCAAATCCTTCTGCGCCATGCTCTGCGCGGTGCGTTTGATCTTTCCATAGCCCCCACCTTGATTCGAGCCAGGCAATCGCCTCGTCTTTCCACGGCAAAGTATATGCTAAGGAAACACTGATCAAGTAGCCGCGCGGAGCGACACATGAACGTGATTTCGTTGAAATAGTGAATCGAACGGATTTTTCATCGATATGCGACGGGTTTTGACAGCGAAAGCGGGGTATTCCCTGGCGTTTCGGTCACGCCGGACGCA
>ORMF010501744.1_pt1 | contig 109360 bp, 106 predicted proteins | sample 1779871 | NCBI WGS metagenome assembly ORMF01 (sample SAMEA104232316, study PRJEB22302) | groundwater metagenome | biome: forest; feature: aquifer; material: groundwater | place: USA | collected 2011-08-07 | depth 5.4 m | reverse complement strand
CCCCACCAGGGGGGAGGGGACAGCTCGCCGCGCCCCCGCCAGAGGGGAGGGGACAGCTCGCCGCGCCCCCGCCAGAGGGGAGGGGACAGCTCGCCGCGCCCCCGCCAGAGGGGAAGGGGTCTGTTGCCTCCAAACCCAGTGAGGGGGGCACTGGGCAATCCCTCCCCCCCTTGTGGGGGGAGGTTAGGAGGGGGGGCGTTCCTTCCGCTGATGCGGAGGAAAATCCATGACCTCAACCCAGCGCAAGCCACAGCGGGCCGTCATCATGGGAGCCAGCGATGGCGTGGCGCCGCTGCGCGTCGCCTTGCCGAGCAAGGGCATGGAAGACGACACGCTGGCCTTTCTCCGTACCTGCGGTCTGACCGTCGATCGCTCGAACTCACGGCAGTACCGGGCGAGCCTGCGCTCGCTGAAGCACGTCGAGGTGACGTTCCAGCGGGCGAGCGACATCTTCGCCAAAGTCGACGAGGGCAGCGTCGATCTGGGCATCACGGGCTACGACGTCGTTGCCGAATATCGGCGGGAGGACGACCGCGTCGCGGTGCTGATGCCGGAGCTGGGCTATGGGCGGTGCGCGCTCGTGGTCGGCGTGCCGGAGAGCTGGATCGACGTCGGCACCATCTCCGACCTGGCGGAAGTCTCGGCAGGGCTGCACGGGCGCGGCCGCGACCTTCGCGTCGCGACGAAGTACGTCAACCTGACGCGTGAGTTTCTTTACGATAACGGGGTGAATTACTTCACACTGGTGGAGAGCAGCGGGGCGCTCGAGGCCGCGCCGTCGCTTGGCTACGCCGACGTGATCGCGGATCTCACGTCGAGCGGGGTCACGCTGCGGGAGAATCGCCTGAAGCTGATCGCGGGCGGGACGATCCTCCCATCCGAGGCGTGTCTGATCGCGAACCGCGAGGAGCTGCGGGCGGACGCGGGTAAATTGGAGCGCACGCGGCTCATGCTGGAGCTCATGGAAGCGTCCCTGCGCTCGCGCTCCTTCCTTTCTATTACGGCGAACGTCCGTGGCGGCACGGCGGAGACCGTCGCGCGGCAGGTCATCGCCCACGGCGACGTCGCCGGCCTGCGAGGCCCGACGATTGCCCGGGTCTTCCCCAAGAGTTTCGACGAAGATGACGAGGAGTGGTACGCGGTAACCGTGATCGTGTCGCGCGATCGACTGCAAGAGGCGGTCGATTCGCTCCGGCGCGCTGGCGCGAGCGACATGACGTCGACCCAGCTCTCCTACGTTTTTGAGAGCAAGGCCTGGAGCTTCGAGGCCCTGCTTCGCACCCTCGAGGACACCGGCCATGCTCCCGCACGCCGCGAACATCAGAGCTCATCCCCTCTCCCTCTGGGAGAGGGTTAGGGTGGGGGGCATGGTTCGCCACAAACAAGCATGCTCACGGAGGGCGATCCCCCCCCTCCTAACCTCCCCCCGCAAGGGGGGGAGGGACTGCTGGTTATCCCCTCCCCCCTGGCGGATGAGGGACTGCTGGTTATCCCCTCCCCCCTGGCGGATGAGGGACTGTTGGTTATCCCCTCCACCCGCAAGGAGGGGAGGGGACGCAGGTTGTCCCCTCTCCCTCTGGGAGAGGGTTAGGGTGAGGGCGTGTCCAAACATGCCTGGCTTAATGTGGGGCATGAAGTGAACGGTACCGGGGCAAGGGTAGGAGCGCTCGCATGACCGCAACCCCACAGACCACGCCGCTTCCAATATATGCGCGGATGGCAGACGCGCGCCGGGAAATCCTCGGCCGGCGGGCCGCGACGACGCTGGAGCTCTCGCCCGCGCTGCGCGAATCGATCCGCGCCCTTTTTAATGAAGATCTCTCCGCCCTGCAGGTCGTGCAGCGCATCATCGGCGACGTGCAGGCCGAGGGCGATGCCGCGGTCCGGCGGTATACCGAGCGGCTCGACGGGGTAACACTTGACGACCTGGTCGTACCGGACGCCGCGCTCGACGAGGCGCTGGCTTCGATTCCGTCGGACCTGCGCTGGGCGCTCGAGGTGGCCGCGGAGCGCGTTCGCACGTTTCACGAGCGGACCCGCCGCCAGTCGTGGCTCGATTTCGCCGATGGCGGCGCGCTCGGCCAGATGATCGTCCCGCTCGAACGCGTCGGCATCTACGCGCCGGGCGGCCGGGCCGCGTATCCGAGCACCGTGTTGATGGCCGCGGTGCCGGCCCGGGTCGCCGGGGTGCGCGACCTCGTCCTCGCAACGCCGCCCGGTCGGGATGGCCTGCCGAGCGCCGCGGTGCTCGCGGCGGCCCGCATCGCGGGAGTCGACCGGGTCTACGCCATGGGCGGTGCGCAGGCGATCGCGGCGCTGGCCTACGGCACGGAGACGATCCAGCGGGTCGACAAGATCGTCGGGCCCGGCAATCTCTTCGTGGTCCTCGCCAAGCAGGCCGTCATGGGGATCGTTGGCATCGACGGCCTGCCTGGTCCGACCGAAACCGTCGTCGTCGCGGACGAACACGCGAACCCGGCCTGGATAGCGGCGGACATGCTGGCGCAGGCGGAACACGATCCACTCGCCCAGTCGTTGCTGATCTGCGTCGATCGCGGGCTCGCGGACCGCGTCGTCGTGGAGCTCGAGCGCCAGCTCGCGGAGACACCCCGCGCGGAGCTGATCCGGGGATCCTTCCGGGCCCGGGGAGCGATCGTCGTCGCGGGCTCCGTCGATGAGGCGATCGACTTTGCCAACGAGCATGCGCCGGAGCACCTGTGCCTCGCGATCGCGGATCCCTGGCGCTACGTCGGCCGGGTCCGCAACGCCGGCGGGGTTTTCGTGGGCGAGGGCTCCGTGGAGGCGATCGGCGACTACACGGCGGGTCCGAGCCACATCATGCCGACGGGCGGCACGGCGCGATTTGCCTCGCCGCTCAACCTCGACGACTTCACCAAGGTGATCTCCGTGTTTTCCTTCGGGCCGGACCAGCTTCGGGCGCTCGGGGAGCCAGCCATCGCGCTCGCCCGCGCGGAGGGGCTCGACGCTCATGCCGCGGCCATCCAGGCGCGGCTGGACGCCGCGGACCCACGCGCGTGAACGTCGACCGCCGCGCTCCAGACCCGGCTGCCGTACGCCCGCGCGACGCCGTGCTCGGCATGGCGCCGTACTCGCCCCCCGAGGACCTCGCCGTGGTCGCCGCCCGCGCGGGTATCGCGCCGGACGCGGTCATCAAGCTCGACGCGAACGAGAACCCGTATGGGCCAACGCCGCGCGTCGCCGGGGCTCTCGCAAATTACGCGCGCTATCATCGCTATCCCGACCCCGACCAGAAGGCGCTGCGGGCGGCGATCGCGTCTTACGTCGGCGTGCCGCCGGAACTGGTGATCGCGGGCAACGGCTCCGATGAGATCATCGACCTCCTCTGCCGGATCTACCTCGACCCCGATGACGAGGTGGTCGACTGCACCCCGACGTTCGGCATGTACCTCTTCTCGACGGCGCTCTGCGGCGGCCGCGTGATCGAGATGCCGCGCACCCATACCTGGCACGTCGACGCGGATGCGATCGCCGAGTCCTTGACGCCACGGACGAAGCTGATCTTCGCCGCGACCCCGAACAATCCATCCGGCAATTGCATCGACGAGCAGTCGGTCCGCACGCTCGCAGCAACGGGCCGCATCGTCGTGCTGGACGAAGCGTACGTCGAGTTCGCCGAGCTCTCGGGCGGCGAGTCGTTTGCGCGGCTGGTGGACGACTACGAAAACCTGGTGGTGCTCCGCACGTTCAGCAAGTGGGCCGGCCTCGCTGGGCTGCGCGTCGGCTATGGCATCGTACCGCCGTCGATCGCCGAGCAGCTCTGGAAGGTGAAGCCGCCATTCAACGTGAATCTGGCGGCCGAGGCTGCCGTGTGGGCCACGCTCGAGGATCTGGGCGAGGTGCAACAGCGGCTCCGGCTCATCGTCGAGGAGCGCGAGCGCATGGCGGCCGGGCTGGCGGCGGTGCCCGGCATTCACGTGTGGCCGTCGGTTGCCAACTTCTTGCTCATAGCGATTCCTGGCGAAAGCGCGGACGCCCTGCGCGAGCATCTCGCAACGCGAGGCATCGCCGTGCGGGCCTATAGCCACCGGCGGCTTCGCAACGCGATCCGGATCAGCATCGGCCTGCCGGACCATACGGACGCGGTGGTCGCTGCCGTAAGAGAGTGGAGCGCCGACGCGTCGCACGATGTGCGCCACAGCCGTTCGGCATGACCGAGCAGGGAGACGGAGCATGACGGGGATAGGACGGCCGCCTCGGACCGCGACGGTGCACCGAGCGACGCGGGAGACGGACATCACGGTGTCCTTCGGCGTCGACGGGTCCGGGCAGGCAAGTGTGGCCACTGGCCTCGGGTTTCTGGACCACATGCTGGATTCGCTCGCGCGGCACGGGCTGTTCGACATCGACGTGCAGGCGAAGGGCGACCTTCATGTGGACGATCACCACACGGTGGAGGACGTCGGCATCGCCGTGGGGCAGGCACTGGCGAAGGCGCTCGGCGATGGCCGCGGCATCAGGCGCATGGGTCACGCGATCGTCCCCTTGGACGAGGCGCTCGCGCTCGTCGCCCTGGACATCAGCGGCCGCCCGGGCGCGGAGATCGAGATTCCGCTCGACGGCCCGATGGTGGGGGACCTGAAAGCGCAGATGGTGCCGCATTTCTTCCGCTCGCTGGCGACCGAGGCGCGGATCACGCTCCACGTCCAGGTGCTGAAGGGCGATAACGACCATCATCGGGTGGAGGCGTGCTTCAAGGCGCTGGCGAAGGCACTCGATTGGGCGACCCAGATCGACGAGCGTGCCGCGGGCGACGTCCCCTCGACCAAAGGCGTGTTGTAGGGCCGTGCCGGACGGCAGACAGCTCCGAGGCTTACGCGCTGCCGAGGTTATAAAGGCATTCGAGCGGCTTGGCTATCAAACGGCTCGGACATCCAGCTCGCACGTCATCCTTGAGCATCCTGCTCGGCCACCGCTGCAGATCCCCTATCATGGATCGCGCCCAGTCGCCATTGGACTGCTGGTTTCACAGATCCGCCGGGCCGGCTTCTCGACGGAGGAGTTCCAGGCAGCTCTCTAGGAGTCGTCATGCAGTATGCAATTGTTCTCCACCCGGCTGAGGAGGGTGGTTATTGGTCTGAGGTGCCTGCTTTGCCTGGCTGCGCGTCACAAGGCGAGACGCTTGACGATGCGCTGGAGAACACGCGGGCTGCTATCCGTGATTGGCTTGCCTATCTGCGAGATAGAGGAGAAGCTGTCCCCTCTTCGAGCGACTTAGTCCTCACTATCGACGTAGCTGCATGACGTCAGTCGTAGAGGCCACGTTTTGCCTGACGTAATCGATACGCTGCGTGAGCGTGGGTTCGTCGCGCAGATCTCGGAGGAGGATCGCCTCCGCGAGAGGCTCGCGAAGGGACCCGTCACGTTGTACGCCGGCTACGATCCCACGGCGCCGAGTCTCACGGCGGGGCACCTGGTTTCGGTGATGATGCTCGCCCATTTTCAGCGGGCCGGCCACCGGCCGATCGTCGTGGTTGGCGGCGGGACCGGTATGGTTGGCGATCCCACCGGCAAGACCGAGATGCGTCAGCTCCTCTCGCTCGAGCAGATCGACGCGAATATCGCGGGCTTGCGGCAACAGTTCGGGCGCTATCTGGACTTTGCCGGCGATCGCGCGCTCATCGTGAACAACGCCGACTGGCTGCTGCGGTTGGGGTACGTCGAGTTTCTGCGGGATATCGGCCGCCACTTCACGGTCAACCAGCTTCTGCAACACAGTACCTATCGCGAGCGCGTCGCCGGGGATGGGCTGAGCTTCATCGAGTTCAACTACGCGCTGCTCCAGGCCTACGATTTTCTGCACCTCTACCGTAAGTACGGATGCACCCTGCAGGTGGGCGGTCAGGATCAGTGGTTCAACATCCTGAGCGGAGCCGAGCTGATCCGCCGCGTCGCGGGGGGCGACGCATTCGCGTTGGTCTCGCCGCTCTTGATGACGGCCGCTGGCGAGAAGATGGGCAAGACAGCCGCCGGCGCGGTGTGGCTCGACCCCGCGCGGACCTCACCCTACGACTACTATCAATTCTGGATCAACACCGCCGACGCGGATGTGTCCCGCTTTCTGGCGCTCTTTACGTTCATGCCTATGGATGACATCCGGCGCCTGACGGCACGCGACGGCGCCGAGCTGCGGGAGGCGAAAGAGGTGCTCGCCCTCGAGGCGACGACCCTCACGCACGGTCAACGGGAGGCCGAAGGGGCCCGTGAAGCCAGCCGCGCCCTCTTCGACCATGAGGGGGCCTATGGTGGGGGGGCCGCGGCCTCCGCGCCAACGACCACAATCTTAGGGGTCCGACTGGCTGAGGGAATCGAGCTCGTCGACCTGCTGGTTGAGACCGGCCTTGCTGGCTCCAAGCGGGCGGCCCGCGACCTGGTCCGCCAGGGCGGCATCTCCGTCAACGGCGAACGTATCGACGATGCGAACGCCCGCATCGACCAGGGCTGGCCGCGGGACGGGAGCATCCTGCTTCGCGCCGGCAAGAAGCGTTTCCACCGCGTCATCGTCGAGTAGACGAGCATCGCGGCGGCCGGATAGTGTGAGGGAAGCTACATTCGGCCCGCGCCAGGTCGATATATGCCGTATCAAGTCACGGCATGGTCACGATCTGGAGTTAATGGCCTTTACGGGGTAGGCGGGTGTCAGTATCCTAAGTCGCGACGGCGAAGCCATAGGCGGCTCGTCACTGCCAATCCGGTGGGAGGCCTGGTGAAGCAATTCGAGCGGGCACGTACGGTCTTCGGGCGAGAAGCGCCGTTGCGGACCCAGCGGAAGAGCCTCTGGATCTGGACGATCGGCATCCTCCTCCTGCTCGTCACGATCGAGCTCCTCTACCTCGGGGAATACGCACTCCAGTACTGGTACCTGCTCGCGGTTCCTTGCGTGGTCGCGGCGTTCCGCTTCGGTACGCGTGGCGCGTTCCTTGTCGGGGCCGTCACGATCATCATTCTCTCGGTCGTGCTCGTGCCTGTGGATCAGAGCTTCCGAAATGTGACCGGGCGGGTATCCGAAGGGCTACGGGCCCCCGCATCGGCCGAGGAAGCGGGGCGGCTGGCGCTGCAGCTCGCGGATCTCAAAGCGTCTGATCCGCAGAGCTCGTACGGCCGGGCGCTGTCAGGCCTCATTATCGTGATCATCTCCAGCGTGCTGCTGGGCGTATCCGTCGATAGCCGTGAGCGCACCACCCGGACGCTGGAGGACGCCTTGCAGCTCCTCAGCCGCTACTTCTCTCCCCGCGTTGTTTCGGCCATCACATCCGAGGGGGTGAATCAGGGGCTTGGAGCGATCACCGCCCGCAAGGAGATGACAATCCTCTTCGCGGATATCCGGGACTTCACCAAGCTCTCCGAGCGGGTCGGACCCGATGAAACGGTCCGCTTCCTCAACGAGTTCTTCACCGAGATGACCGAAGAGATCTTCCGCCACGATGGGACGCTCGACAAGTACATCGGCGACGGCATCATGGCATTCTTTGGGGACCCGGTCTGGTTTCCCGACCATGCCGAGCGCGCGTTCAAGACCGCGCTGGCCATGCAGCAGCGAATGCGCCGGCTGCAGGCGGGCTGGGAGATGGGTGGCCGCGCCAGCATGGGTATGGGCATCGGCATTGCCACCGGCCAAGTTATCGTCGGCAACGTCGGGTCACCATCCCTGATGGGCTATACGGCGATCGGGAGCACCGTCAACATCGCCTCGCGGCTCTGCGACCTTGCGCCTCCGGGCCAGGTGTTCACCACCCAACAGACCTACCAGAAGGTCTCTCGGGCAATCATCGGGCTGGATCGGGAGGAGATCACGGTCAAGGGCTTTGCCAACCCTATCGAGCTTGTGGAAGTCATCGGCGCGCGCATGGTCGCCCAGGCGCCACGCGTTGGCGTGGATCCACGGCTCCTCTCGGTCGTGCGGCGGGTGGTCGACGACCCGGTGTTCCGCGGCAGGCTGCTGAGCGGGGGTGAAGAGGCGCGGGACGTCGGCGATCTGAACGAAGAGGAACGCAGCCTGGCCTATCAGGTGGCGGTGCTCTGTGGATACCCGATTTTCCAGGGGGTACCCGCTGAGGAAGTGGCGCTGATCACCGATTCGGCGGCGCTCGAGCACTACGCGGAGGGCACGATCATCATCCGTGAGGGGTCCTGGGAGGGCAGCTTCTACATCATTTTGCAGGGCGACGTTGTGGTCACGGCAGTCGATGATGCCGGTCGCGATGAGCACATCGCCTCGCTGGCCCGGGGCCATCATTTTGGGGAGATCAGCGCCCTCTACGACGTGCCGCGGACCGCGACCGTGCGGGCGACGTCCCCGACCCGGCTCCTGGTCATCGGCAAAGAGCAGTTTGGCGACCTGCTCGACCGGGCGCCGGTCCTGGCAGCTAAGATCGAAGGCGCAGCCGGCGACCGCACGGTGGACCCGTTCCTGATGCAGCTTCCGAAGGCTGCCGAAGCTTAACTGTAATCCCTTTTACGGTGGGTCTGGCTACCCGACGCTGTGGAAAGCGCACTGTGGGTGGCTTGGCTGGGGCCACGCCCTCACCCGTCCGTGCGCGCTAGCGCGCGCCGCGGCCGGCCTCTCCTAGACGGAGAGGCGACCCCGGACTGCCCCCTCTCCCTCTGGGAGAGGCGACCCGGACTGCCCCCTCTCCCTCTGGGAGAGGCGACCCGGACTGCCCCCTCTCCCTCTGGGAGAGGCGACCCGGACCGTCCCCTCTCCCCCTGGGAGAGGGTTAGGGTGAGGGCGCTTCCGATGCTCAGACCGCGTCGCGGGTCCCGGCCTGCTCCTCAACCGCAAAGCGGTAGTCCTCGATCACGGGGTTGGCAAGCAGCTTCCGACACATCTCTTCGGTCTGCCTGGTTGCGTCAGCCTCGTCGGCTGCCGTGAGCCAGATCTCGAAGTATTTGCCGGCTCGCACGGTTTCGATCGATCCGAAGCCGAGGGACCGCAGCCCTTGCTGGATCGCCTGCCCCTGGGGATCGTTCACCACCGGCTTGAGCAGAACGTGGATGCGCGCGAGCCACCTCATGAGAGGTTCCTCGCAGCTCGATGCTGGAGGGAGACCCCCCCCCACCCTAACCCTCCCCCACCACGGGGGAGGGGAATGAGGTGCCTCATGAGAGAGTCCCGCAACGGGGGAGGGGAATGAGGTGCCTCATGAGGGGAGGACGACGCGGCGGTAGGCTTCGCGGTACTTCTCGGTCGTCTTCGCGGCCACCTCGTTCGGAATCGGCGGTGGCGGCGGCTCATGGTCCCAGCCCGTGGAGTCGAGATAGTCGCGCACGTACTGCTTATCGAAACTTGGCTGCGCGCCGCCGGGCTTGAACTGATCCGCGGGCCAGAAACGTGACGAATCCGGCGTGAGCGCCTCGTCGATCAGAATGATTTCCCCATCGATGAGGCCGAACTCGAACTTGGTGTCCGCCAGGATAATCCCGCGCCCCTCGCAGTGGGCTGCGGCCGTTTGGTACAGGTCCAGACTGACGCGCTCGAGTTTGCGGGTAAGGTCATCGCCCACGAGCTCGGCCATTTCGGCCACACTGATGTTCATGTCGTGCCCGGTCTCCGCCTTGGTAGACGGCGTGAACATGGGCTCCGGCAGGCGGTCCGACTCGACGAGGCCCGGCGGAAGCTGGTGGCCGACGCAGGTGCCGGCCTTGCGGTACTCCGCCCACCCGGAGCCGGCGAGATACCCGCGCACGACACATTCGATGTCGACGCGCTTCGCGGTCTTCACGATCATCGTGCGGCCGTTCAGGGCATCCGTCGTCGCGGCGTCCAGTCCGAGCGTAGTCACGTCCGTTGTGATCAGGTGGTTCGGGACGACGTTCTGCGTGCGATGGAACCAGAATTCCGAAACCGCCGTCAGCACGAGTCCCTTCCCAGGAATGGGCTCCTCCATGACGACGTCAAACGCGGAGAGCCGGTCGGTGGCGACCATGATGAGCCGGTCGTCCAGCTCATACATGTCGCGCACCTTTCCTCGCGTGCGCAGCTTCAGTCCGGGAATGTCGCTGTGGCGCATGCCGGGAGGCGGTGGGCCTCCATCGAGAAACGGATGGCGAATCATGCAATCCCCAGCCGCTCAAAGGCGGTATTCACGTATTTCAGATGGTAGTCAACGTTGAAGAGCTCTGCGAGATCGTTCGCGGTGAGGTGCTGTTGGACCGTCGCGTCGGTGCCGAGGAGGTCTTTGAAACTGGAATCCGCGCTCCAGACTTGCTTCGCGTAGGTCTGAACGAGCTGGTACGCGTCGTTGCGATTCATGCCCTTGTCGACCAGCGCCAGCAGGACGCGGCCAGAGTAGACCAGCCCGCCGGTCGCATCCAGATTGCGCCGCATGCGCTCCTCGTCGACATCCATGAACGCCGCGACGTGCGTGAAGATGCGGAGGATGTAGTCCAGCGCCAGACACGAGTCGGGGAAGATCAGCCGCTCCACAGAGGAGTGGCTGATGTCCCGCTCGTGCCAGAGCGCTACGTTCTCGAACGCGGGGGATGCTGCGCCGCGAATGAAACGCGCCAGACCACAGACCCGCTCCGCAAGCTCGGGGTTCCGTTTGTGCGGCATGGCGGAGGAGCCCTGCTGGCCCTCGCTGAACGGCTCGAACGCTTCGGCGATGTCCGTCCGCTGCAGCGCCCGCATCTCTGTGGCAAATCGGTCGAGCGACGACGCGGTGATGGCGAGCGTGGTGATGTACGCCGCGTGGCGGTCGCGCGGGATGATCTGGGTGGAAACGGGCTCGACGTCGAGGCCCAGCGCCCGGCAGACCTCTTCTTCCAGGTCCGGCGGCACGTTGGCGTGGGTCCCGACGGCACCGGAGATCTTGCCGACCGCTGTTTCGCGGGTTGCCCTGGCGAGTCGCTCGCGGTCGCGGCGAACCTCGGCCACCCAGCCGGCCAGCTTGAACCCGAAGGTCGTAGGTTCGGCGTGGATCCCGTGGGTGCGGCCGATCATCACCGCGTTCTTGTGCCGGATGGCCCGCTCCGTCAGGGCCTTCTCGAGGGCGGCGAGATCGCGGTCCAGGATGTCTGAAGCCTCGGCGATCTGCATCGCCATGCCGGTATCGAGCACGTCAGATGATGTGAGGCCCAGGTGGATGAAGCGACCAGCGGGGCCGATGCTTTCCGCGACAGAGCGGACAAACGAGATGATGTCGTGATGGGTCTCGGCAAAAAGCTGTGCCATGCGCGCCGGATCAAGCTGCGCTCGGCGGATCGCCTCCATGTCCTCGGCGGGAATCACCCCGCGGCGCGCCCAGCCCTCGCAGACGGCGATCTCGACCTGAAGCCACTTTTCGAGCTTGTTCTCTTCCGACCAGACGCGCTTCATCTCGGGGTAGGTGTAGCGATCGATCACGCCAGCTCTCCGCCGCTTTGCTCGACCCGGAACTGCCGGTACCGGGCCCGCACGTTCTCGTCCACGAGGCCGATGATCGCCGCCGCCAGATAGGCCGCGTTCCGGGCGCCGGCGTTCCCGACGGCGACGGTGGCGACCGGCACGCCGCCCGGCATCTGGACGATGGACAGGAGCGAATCCAGGCCCATCATGCTGGAGCCCTGGATCGGCACGCCGATGACGGGAACGGTGGTCTGCGCGGCGATGACGCCCGGCAGGTGCGCGGCGCCGCCGGCGCCGGCGATGATGACGCGGATGCCGCGTCCTTCGGCGGTCCGGGCGAACTCGCGCACCCGCTCCGGGGTGCGGTGGGCAGACATGACGTGCACTTCGTGGGAAATTCCCATCGTGGTCAGGATCTTGGCCGCCTCTTCCATGATCGGGCGATCGGACTCGCTTCCCATCAAGACGGCGACCTGGGTGTCTGCCGGTCCTTGTGCCATTACTGCTCCGGACGGTTGGGGTGAGGCAACGCTTGTTGGGGTGGTGCTCGCGGGTGACGAGCTCAGTACGGTGGGAGCGTCGAACGCTTGGGGTGCCGGCATCGCCCCAGCGATCGTTGCGGCGGTCACAGTCGGCGCCGCGATGGTGGGCGGCTCGCTTGCTGCCACCGGTGCCGGCGCGTGAGCGCCTCCCGCGGGTTGTGGCGACGCGGCGAGCGGGGGCGGAGCCCAGCCAGTCCCAACAACGTCGATCAGGCTTGGATCGTCGGCGCCAATGTCCCGTCGCACCTGCATGCCGTCGAACTGAATGCGTTCGACGTTGGCGTACGCCGTGGCGCGGGCTTGTTCCACGGTCGCGCCCCTCGCGACCACGATGAGGGCCCGGCCGCCATCCACCAGGGTGCCGACGTCCTGCGCCGTCATCTGGCGCGGCATTCGACCGCGCAGCCAGCCACGCTGCGGAGGCGGTGTCTCCAGCATGCGGGTTGCTCCGTGGAACGCCAGGACGCCGTCGTCAAGGTTGTCGAGGCCGGTGATCTTGGCCCCGATCTGGGCCGCGACCGGGTAGCCCCGCGCCGCGAGCACGACGCCACACGTCGCACCGGCTTCCCACTCCACGGTCTGGTTGGCCAGCGTGCCGTCCACCGAAGCGTTCATGAGCTCCAGCATGTCGGTTTTCAGGAGTGGGAGGACAATCTCCGCCTCGGGATCGCCCCAGCGGCAGTTGAACTCCAGCACCTTCGGCCCATCGCGGGTGAGCATGAGCCCAGCGTAGAGAATCCCCGTGTATGGGTTTCCCTCTGCTGCCATTCCCGCCACGGTTGGCTCGAGGACGGTGCGCCGGACCAGATCGAGTAGCTCCGGGGTGGCATAGGCGGGGGGGGTATATCCCCCCATCCCGCCTGTGTTCGGACCGGCATCGCCGTCATAGAGACGCTTGTAGTCGCGCGCGGCGATCAACGGCAACACGTGTTGCCCGTCTGCCATCGCGAACACGGAGAGCTCGACGCCCTCGAGGAACTCCTCGATCACGACCCGACGGCCCGCATCGCCCACGGTGCCGTCGATCATGAGCTGACGGACGGCAGTCTGGGCATCCTCCACGGACTGGCAAATCATGACGCCCTTGCCGCCCGCGAGCCCATCCGCCTTGAGCACGAGGGGCGCCCCAATCTCCTGAATCACCGCGTTCGCCGCTGGGACGTCGTCGGCAACGGACCAGCGCGCGGTCGGGATGGAGTGCCGGTCCATGAAGCCCTTCGCCCAGGCCTTGCTGGTCTCGAGCTGCGCGGCAGCGCGCGAGGGGCCAAAGATCCGCAGGCCAGCGGCAACGAACGCGTCGACGATACCCTCGCTAAGTGGTCCTTCCGGGCCGACGACGGTGAGATCGATCGCGTTCTGGAGGGCGAAGCTCTTCAGGCCCGAGATGTCGTGGAGGTCGAGCTGCACGCGCCGCGCCAGCAGCCAGGAACCCGCATTTCCCGGCGCGACGTAAATCGCCGAGACGTCACGGCAAAAATGGAGCTTCCAGGCCAGGGCGTGCTCACGCGCCCCAGCGCCAATGACCAAGACGCGCACCGGGCTACTCGCCTCCCTGGGGAATGCTCATCGTCCTGTTATTCCCATTCGATCGTGGACGGCGGCTTCGTCGAGATGTCGTAGACGACCCGGTTCGCAGCGGGAACCTCGTTCACAATGCGTGAGGAGATCATCGCGAGCACGTCGTACGGGATGCGCGCCCAATCGGCGGTCATCGCATCCTCGCTGGTCACCGCGCGGATGGCGACGAGGTAGCCGTAGGTGCGGCCGTCGCCCATGACGCCGACCGTCCGTACTGGTGTCAGCACGGCGAACGCCTGCCACATCGAATCATAGAGCCCGGCCCGCCGGATCTCTTCGGTCACGATGGCATCGGCCTGCCGGAGCGTTTCAAGACGATCCTCGGTCACCTCGCCGATGATCCGGACGGCGAGCCCAGGGCCCGGGAATGGGTGTCGGCCGAGGATCTCCCCTGGGATGTCAAGGGCTGCGCCAACCTGGCGGACCTCATCCTTGAATAGATCGCGAAGCGGCTCGATGAGCTTGAAACGCATGTTTTCGGGGAGGCCACCGACGTTGTGGTGGGTCTTGATCTTGGCAGCCATCGGGTTGTCCCGGGTTGCGCTCTCGATCACGTCCGGGTACAGCGTGCCCTGGACGAGGAACGGCGGTAACCCGGTCTCCTGCGCCGCGCGCTCGAAGATCTCGATAAAGAGCCCGCCGATGCGGCGCCGCTTCTCCTCCGGATCTTCAACGCCGGCCAGCCGTTCCAGGAATTCGTCGCGCGCGTCGACCTTGCGCACGTTGAGGTCGAGGGTACGGAGGGCGGTCATCACTTGATCCGCCTCACCCTGGCGCAACAATCCGTTGTCCACGAAGATGCAGGTTAGGCGGTCGCCGATCGCTCGCTGGACCATCGTCGCGGCGACGGCGGAATCCACGCCGCCCGAAAGTGCGCAGATCGCGGATTCCGTGCCGACGGTAGCGGAGATCTGCTCGATCCGCTGCTCGACGTAACGGTCTGGCGTCCAGCTCCCGGTGCACCCGCAGATTCCGGTCAGGAAATTCTCGAGAAGTTGGCGACCGAGGGGCGTATGGGCTACCTCTGGATGGAATTGCAGCCCCACGTTCCCGCGCCCGTCGGCGATCGCCGCGCACATCTCGCCGCTGCTCGCGGCGATCGGGCGGTAGCCGTCCGGGAGCGCATCGACGTGGTCGCCGTGGCTCATCCAGACGTCGAGCGTCGCGGGGAGGCCCCGGAAGAGGCGGTGGTCTGGTTCGGTCACTTGCACGCTTGCGCGACCGTACTCGCGGCGCGCGGCGGGGCGAACGCGACCACCCAGCTCATGGGCGAGGAGCTGCATGCCGTAGCAGATGGCGAGGACCGGTACCTCCGCCTCGCGGAGCCAGGCTGGAAGCTGGGGCGCGTGGTCGTCGTACACGCTGGCCGGGCCGCCCGAGAGCACGATGCCGCGCAGGTTCGTCCCCGCAAATGTTTTGGGCGCTACGTCGTGCGGAAACAGCTCGCAGTAGACGTGGGCCTCGCGGATGCGGCGGGCGATAAGCTGGGAGTATTGCGAGCCGAAATCGAGGACGGCAATGTACTCTTCGCGCCGGGAGGGGGTGGGCCCGTTGTGCGCTTTGGTGGCCAGCGCTCTCTTCTCCCTGTGTTGACGCGATGACTTGTCGCACCGATCCGTGGGGTGAACGTGCTTATTATACTGAGAGCACCCCTGCCAACCGGTCAGTGGGGTGCTTCTTCCCAGCAGTCTGACTCACCTGAGGAGTAAGTGTGGGCGTACTCTATGTTGTGGCCACCCCGATCGGGAACATGGAGGACATCACGCTCCACGCGCTGCGGGTCCTCGGCGAGGTGGCGCTCGTGGCTGCGGAGGACACTCGCACCACCCGGGGCCTGCTGCGTCGCTACGATATCAAGACGCCCGTCACCAGCTTCCACGATTTCACCGGTGAGGGGAAGACGCAGCGACTCGTGGACCGGATTCAGCAGGGTGACGACGTGGCCCTTGTCTCCGACGCGGGGATGCCCGCCATCGCCGACCCCGGGTTCCCATTGATCCGCGAGGCGATTCGCGCAGGCTGTGAAGTGACGTGCATCCCTGGTCCATCCGCGGTGCAAACGGCGCTGGTGCTCTCGGGATTGCCGCTGCACGCGTACCATTACATTGGGTTTCTGCCGCGCAAGAAAGGCGAGCGGCGCCGGCTGCTGGCGGCGCGGTCGACGGAGCCCGAGACGCTGGTTTGCTTCGAGTCCCCGCACCGATTGGTGGCCACACTGCAGGACGCCGCGGAAGCGATGGGTGGTGAACGGCCGATGGCAGCGGCTCGGGAGCTGACCAAGAAGTTCGAAGAGGTCGTCCGCGGCAGCATCGCCGAGGTGCTCGAACACTTCGAGAAGGCCGGCTGCCGGGGAGAGTTCACACTCGTATTCGGAGGGCTTGCCGACGTCATGAAGCGAGACACGCGCGAGACACTCGATATATGCGAGACACTCGATATATGAAGGAAGGCGTCAAGCTGGACTGGTACACCGAGGGCGGCATCTACGGCCCGGACTACATGGCGATCTTCCCGGCCGAGGCCGGCAGTGGGACCAGCGAGGCGGATCGGGCGATTCGGCTCTTGACCCTCACCACCGATGCAGCCGTGCTGGACGTTGCCTGCGGTTACGGCCGCCACGCAATCCACCTGGCCCAGCGTGGCATGCGCGTCGTTGGCCTCGACCTCAACGCCTATTTTCTGAGCCTCGCCGCGGAGCGAGCGAGTGCCGAGGGGGTGGCCGTGCGCTTCGTGCAGGGCGATGTCCGCGCGCTCCCACTGGGCACGGCGTTCGACGCGGCCGTGTGCCTCGGCGGCTCGTTCGGCCAATTCGCGAGCGAGGATGAGGATCTTGCGCTGCTGCGCGAGACGGCCCGCGCACTCAAGCCCGGTGGCCGCTTCTTGCTGGATATCGCGAACCGCGATGGAATCCTGTCACGCTTCATAGGAAAGGACTGGGACCGGCTCGAGGATGGGACCGTTGTCCTGCACGAGCGGCGCTGGGACTCCCTCCAGGGCCGGGTCGAGGGACACGATGTGGTCATCGGACCGGAGGGGCGACGCCGAGAGTACGAGCATTCGATGCGCTTGTACGGGGCACCCGAGATCAGCAGCCTGCTGCGGCGGGCCGGCCTCGACGTGCTCGCGCTCTACGGGAGCCTGGCCGGCACGGCGTTTGGCTGGGATAGCCCGCGCGTCAACATCGTCGCCCAACGTCCGCGCTGACGACGTGCAAGAAGCCCCTGATCAGGCGAGGTGGCTGAGCCCGGAAATCGCTGTGCACGTGGCGGGCTGCCTGGTCGATGACTCTATAACCTTGTGGTAGACGTCAACGTAACCCTCCGCCATCGCGCGCGCGGAGAATCGGTCCTCAACTTCTTGCCGGCATGCGCCGCGGTTGATCGCTTCGAGTTGCCCGCAGCTCTCGACCATCTCGTCCACCGTGTTGCAAAGGAAGCCGGTGTAGCCATGGGAGAGGATCTCCGGTGCGGAGCCGACGGACCGGGCGATCACCGGCGTTCCACAGGCCAGCGCCTCGACCATCGCCAGCCCAAACGGCTCCGGCCAGTTGATGGGGAACAGGAGGCCCATCGCATCTTTGAGCAATGCACCCTTGCCCTGATCATCGACTTCGCCGATGAACTCGATGAGGGGGTGGTCCAGTCGTGGTTTGATCTCTTCCTGGTAGTAGGTCCAGTCGCGCGCTACCCATTCATTGTCTACGCTCGCAAGCGGCATCCGCGCGGCGATCTTGAGCGGGATGCCCGCGCGAATCGCGACGTCGATCGCTTCGGCGACGCCCTTCTCGGGGGAAATTCGTCCGAGGAAGGCGAGGTATTTTCCCTCGCCTGCCCCGAACGGAAGCGAGTCCACAGGTACGCCGTTGTACACCGTGGCGATCCAATTTGCATCGGCCAGGGGGCGGCGCTGGTTGTTGCTGATCGAAACCAGCGGCGCGTCCGGGAACTCGTCGATAAAGCCGCGTAGCTCGGAGAGATCGAGCCGGCCATGCATCGTGTGGACGAATGGGGTGGGCGATTGACGTCCGAATTCGAAACCAAGCACGTCGACGTGAGAGTGAATGACGTCGTAATCGGACGCTTCGCGAACGACCCGACCCATCTCGGTGAGGTGCACGATGAGGTCGCTAACGGTGCCACCGGCGCGCCAGAGCGCCTCTTCGACGATCGGAATGAGCCGGGCCTCGGTGACCGAATCGCCGCTTGCGTACAGCGTTACCTCGTGCCCGAGGGCCACGAGCTCTGCCACCGCGGCGGCGACCACTCGCTCTGTACCCCCATAGCGCAACGGGGGAATGCTCTCCACGACCGGCGCGACCTGGGCAATCCGCACCGCTACCTCCTCGATGACGAGCTCAACATGTGGCGAGAGGCCCTGGTGAGTCGGGTTTCACGTGCCAGGGCGCATCACCGTTGGTTCGCAGGCTCGGGCGGGGCAGCGTGTCGTGCCAGTAAGTCCGCCGGCGCTAGCAACGGGTGGTTCCGCTTTAAGGATACTGTCAATCTGGCACGACGCTGTAGAGGAATCGACGGTTCTTAACAAAGTGTCATTGAGCTGTCACAGGGCCCCCCGCAAGGTTTCCGGGTGCGCGGCCAGCGGCGGGTGGGCGCTATCATCAACCAGGTGACTGAGTTGACGAACCAGGGCATGGGTGATGCCTGTTTCTTGCCCGGATTGCGCGAAACACGCCATCCCCGAGCCTGCCCGTGAATCCGACGACGACGGTCGACGCCCGGGGAAAGTGGTGCCCCGTCCCCATTATCTGGGCGGCCGAGCGGATTCGGACGGTTGGCGTGGGCGACGTGCTCGAAGTGCTCGCCACGGACCCGGCGATCGAAGACGATTTACCCGCCTGGTGCCGCGCGACGGGCCACGATTTTCTCGGCTTTGAGAATGAGCTTCCGCTCTATCGCGGCTATACGCGGCGGACCCATTAACCCAAAGGAGCTTGGAACCGATGACGCAGCAGCAAACCCGACTCCCCGCGCTGGAGACCCTGGGGCTCCCGCCCGTTGAGGTGCGGCGCATCGTCGACGCGGCGCTGACTGAGGACCTGGGTTGGGGGGACGTCACGACCGACAATCTTGTCCCGGAGGGCGCGACCGCGCGCGCGGCTGTGGCCTATCGTTCGGGCGGCATTGTGTGCGGCTCGCAGATTCTCGCCGAAGTCTTTCGCTCGATCGACCAGCGGATAGAAGTCGACATCTTGATTCCAGACGGCCAGCGGGTGCAACCAGGGGGCGTCGCGGCTGTGGTCCGCGGCCCGGCGCGCGCGATCCTGAAGGGCGAGCGGGTTGCCCTGAATTTCGTCCAGCGCATGGCGGCCATCGCGACCGCGACCGCGCGCTTCGTGGAGGAAGTGGGCGACCTGCCGACGCACGTCATCGATACGCGCAAGACGACGCCCGGACTGCGCATCCTCGAGCGTTACGCGGTTCGGATCGGCGGCGGCCGCAATCACCGCTTCAACCTGTCGGACGGGGTGCTGGTCAAGGACAACCACCTGGTTGCGCTGCGCAACCAGGGAATCGGCACGACCGAGGCGCTTCGCCTGCTCCGCGATCGCGTTCCGCACACTATCCGCGTCCAGGTTGAGGTCGACCGATTGGATCAGATCCCTGAGGTGCTCGCGGGAGGGGTCGACGCGATCCTCTTCGACAACATGACGCCCGAGCAGGTCCGCGAGGCCGTCCGGCTGGTCGCCGGCCGCGCGGTAACCGAGGTTTCGGGTGGCGTCCGGCTGGAGACGGTGCGCGCCTACGCGGAGGCGGGCGTGAACGTCGTCTCGAGTGGCGCGCTGACCCACTCCACACCTGCCCTGGACGTCGCCCTTGACTTCGAGCTAGACGCCGCCGGATGACCGGCGACCGATTCTGCGTGGCGATCGTCCATCGCGGGCTGCCGCGAGCCTGGCGACGCGGTTCGCGATGAGCGGCACGCCGTTCCTGCCGACGGCGGACACCACCGTGATCTTCGTCCGCCACGGCAACGTCCACAATCCAGGTAACCTCATCTATGGTCGTTTGCCTCGCTTCGGGCTGTCAAAGCTGGGCCGGGAGCAGCTCGAACGGACCGGGCGCTTCCTCGCTGAAATCGGCGTGGACGCCATCTATACCAGCCCATTGCTACGCGCCCGCCAGTCCGCGACGATCCTCGCGCGGCACCTGCCGAACGCGCCGGTTCGACGAAACGCGTGTCTCGTGGAGGTCCACACCTCATGGCAGGGGGAGTCCAACAAGGTTGTTCAGGAGACGCGCGGTTTCAGCTACTACGACCCGTTGAAGGCCGAAGGGGATGAGACGATCCAGCACGTCTTCAATCGGATGGAGCGCGCGTTGCAGCTCGCATTGCGGCGCCATACCGGCGAGACAACGGTCTGCGTGAGCCATGGCGATCCGATCAAGATCCTCCGCCTTGGCTATTCCGGGCGGCCCCTCACCGCCGACGTGGTGCGCGCCCCGGACCCCGGCCAGGGGGCGATGGTCGCATTTTCGTTCTGGCACCCCGATGCGCTCCCCGTGATCACCTCGCTCGACCTCAGTCAGATCGAGCGCGAGCTCAAAGCGACGCCACTCGGGAGTGCGACCGCGGAGCGTCGGGGCTAGCTCCGGATTTCGAAGCCCTCGAATTGCTCCGCGCTGGTTAGCATCTCGACCTGGGCATCGGCGACGAAGGCGCCCGGTGGTCCGTGGCGCATCCAGGCGATCATCTCATTCACGCAGGCGCGCGTCCCCTGGATCAGCGCCTCGACACTGCCGTCCGGCCGATTGCGCACCCAGCCGCGCGCCCCTTGCTGCTCGGCGATCTGCGCGAGCGACCAGCGGAAGCCAACGCCCTGCACTCGCCCGGTCACGACCACGCGAACGGCGACTGCGTCTCCCATCAGGGTCAGTTAGCAGGGCCACTCAGCTCGCGGCGACTCGCACGAGCTCGATCGCGATCGCTCCCATGAGGTCCATCGCGTCGGGCCGCACGTTGGCCGATACGTCCAACGCCGTGTGGTAGAAGGGATCGTCAACCCAGTGGAACATCATCGCGGGCATGCCGGCGTCGATGAATGACGCATGGTCGCTCATGCGGCGCAACCGATCGGACTGGTTGATCGGCCGAAACCCCTGCGACTCCGCGCGGGCCAATGCCTCGAAGACCCACTCGGGCGTGCCGCCAAAGGCAGGCTGGTCGCCCACGGCCATCATGTCGATGCTCATCATCAGGACCGTTCGGCGGCGCTCGCTTTCGCTCATGCTGTTCACATAGGCCTTGCTGCCGAGCAGCCCGGGCTCCTCAGCCCCGAATGCGATGTAACGGACCGCGACGCCAGAAACAGGGTGGGCCGCGAGCTCCCGCGCGACTTCGAGGATGGTCGCGGTGCCGGAGCCGTTGTCATTCGCCCCCGGGCCGGCTGGCACCGTGTCATAGTGCCCACCGATGATCACCAGCCGCGCGTTTGGGTCCTCGTTCGGCGAGCGCGCCTCGACGTTCTGGCTGTCGCCCCGACCAGAGGAAACGTTGAATGGGAAGGGGATGACGTTCACGGCGTAGTCCAATGCGCGGTACTCGCCCGCGAGGTAGTCCGCCGCGCGCCGCTCGTTCGCGCTGCCCGCGGGCCGGCTCCCGATCTCATCCGCCAGCATGTGCACCGTGTCCATCGCGCGCTCGCCCAGCGATCGATCCGCAGCGACCTCTGCGAGCGCCAGGCCCGCCATGGCGGGACCGGACCACTGCACCGCCGGGACGGCGCTTTCCGCGACGGCAGGAGCTGTCGGTCCGGCGAAGAGGGATTCGGCACGTCCGTTACCGGCCAGGGCGGAGCCAATCAGAATCCCAGCGGCTAAGATGGCGGCAAGGCGAGTGGGCATGGTCATGGGTTCTCTCCAATTGCTCGGCGGTAGATCGTCAGGGCGTTTCGTAGCAGCATCGCATTTGTGACGGGGCCCGTCCCGCCGGGCACCGGGGTGAAGATGCCGGCGCGCTCGGCAGCGGCGGGGTCGACGTCCCCAACCATTTTGCCATCGACGAAGTTCACCCCGAAGTCGACGACGGTCGCACCTGGCCGAATCATTTCCGCTGTGACGAGGCCGGGACGGCCCGCGGCCACCGCCAGGATCTCCGCCTCGGCCACCACGGTGCCGAGGGACTTCGTGCGACTGTGGCAGATCGTCACCGTAGCGTCCTGCTGAAGGAGCAGCAGCGCCATGGGGCGGCCCACGGTTGGACTGCGGCCGACCACGACAGCGCGGGCGCCGGCGATTGGCACCCCGTAGTGGCGCAGAATCTCCATCCCGCCGAGCGGGGTCGCCGGTGCGAGGCCGGGGCGGCCCTGTGCGAGCAGTCCGGTGTTGTGGGGATGGATTCCATCCACGTCTTTCGCGGGGTCCAGTGCGACGAGCAGATCGCCGAGCTGGAGATGGGGTGGCAGCGGGGTCTGGATCTGGATCGCATGCACGGCCGAATCGGCGCTCAGCGAGGCGATTAACTCCAGCGCTATGGCCATGGGGGCTTCGGCAGGCAGATCGTGGATCGCCACCTCGACGCCCGCGGCAGCGAAGGTCTTCTGCAACCGCCGCGTGTAGACGGCAGAGGCCTCTTCTCCCTCGGGCTGGACGATCGCCAGGCGCGGGACCACGCTGCTCTGGCTCACAGCCTCGGCGAACGCCTGGCCAACCTGCTCGCAGATCTCCCGCGCCAGTGCGTTGCCGTCCACGATCGTGGCCACGGGGGGGCCTCCGCCGGAGTCCTGGAATGCTGCCCGGGGTGGGCGATGCCAGGGGTGTTGACGCGAATCGAGCGACGCCCCAAAGGGGGTCGTCGGCGGCGAAATTATACCGTTGGCATTCCGCGGGCCCGCTGGCTGGGAGCTGTCAGCCGCCCCCGGCGCGTCGCTGCACGGCGTCCAGCGCGCGCTGGGTGTCCTGGTCCGCACCCGCGAGCGCGCCGGCAATGCGCCGTTCCATCTCAGTCGCGAACTCGGTTGGTGGCATGCCGAGCAAATTGAGGCGGGCCTGATCGGCGGCGGCGCGCGCCGCGCTGAGCGCAAGATGGGCGGCGACCGCGACATCGCCAAGCATGAGACGATTGCTGATCTCGCCGGCGCTGGCGGCGAGCGCCAGGACGGCGCGTGCCGCCTCAGCGGTCTGGACCGGGACCTCGGTCGCGCGCTCCATGCTCTTTGCAATGGCGCCTGTCCGGGCCGCCTTCTCGTTGTCGGTGCTCTGCGGCAGCTTGTAGGCGTCGCGGACAGCGCCGTAGGCGTCGGCGTCGGCGTTTGCCAGATCGAGGAGCGCGCGCTGCTGGGCTTCGGCATCGGAGAGGATGGCGCGGATCGCCTCGTCCACGTCCGCGTAACGTGGTCGGCCGACGGTGAGGTTACAGACCATCGCGAGCATCGCGGCCGCCATGGCGCCCGCTAGCCCGGCCAGCGCGCCCCCGCCTGGCGTAGGATCGGAAGAGCTCAGGCGGGTCAGGAACTCGTCGACGGTCAGCTTGGCAATATCCATGGGGGCGCATTCTAGCAAGGATCGCCACGGCGAAGCCGCCGGTCCGATGCTCCCTGGGGGCGCCTATAATGGCGGCATGGGTGATGCGCGGCCGGTGGGCGTTTTTGATTCCGGGCTCGGCGGCATCACCGTCCTTCGCGAGATCCGGAAGCAGCTTCCCGGCGAGGACTGCGTCTACATCGCGGACAGCAGCGCCGCCCCCTACGGCAGTAAACCACCCGAGGCGATTCTCGATCGCGCCTACCACCTGACGGACTTCCTGCTCGAGGATGGCGCGAAGGCGATCGTGGTGGCCTGCAATACGGCATCGGTCGTAGCGCTGCCCGCGCTTCGCGCCCGCTACGACGTCCCCTTCGTGGGCGTCGTGCCGGCGATCAAGCCGGCGGCGGGCATGACCCGCACGGGGACGATCGGCGTTCTGGCGACGATGACGACGGCGGACAGCGAGCCCCTCGCCAGGCTGATTGAGGACTTCGCCTACGGCGTCAAGGTCGTCACCCGGGTCTGTCCCGGCCTTGTGCCGATGGTCGAGCGGGGCGAAGTCGCCGGCCAAGCTGTGGATGAGTTGCTGCGTTTCTGCCTCGCACCGCTGCTCGACGCCGGCGCGGATGTGATCGTCCTCGGTTGTACTCACTATCCATTTTTGAGCCAGGCAATCAGTCGCCTTTGCGGGCCGGATGTGCTGCTGGTCGATCCCGCGGCGGCCGTTGCTCGTCAGCTCGGTCGAGTTCTCGCCGAGCGGGAGCTGCCGAATGAGCAAGTCAAGGGCACGACGACGTACTACACAACGGGCGAGCCGGTTGAGTTCTCCCGCGCGCTCACCTCGATGGGAGCGCCGCCGGATTCACTCATCTACCACACTGAGATTTAGGCACGCGCCGTGACGGTTCTGTGACAGCGAGCCGGACCCAGTGCGTTCGCACCGAATTCGACCGACGTGGTATTATTCGTTTCGCGAAGGAGGTGATGCTCATGAGTGATCAACCCATGGGCGTTACCTCGGAGGCGCGGATCTAAGGTCCGTTCCCTTCGGGGTAATGTCCCAGGCAGCGATGGAGCCCGACCCGTAGGGGTCGGGCTCCTCGCTTATATGGGCGCTTTTCCTTGGCTACGCGACGATCTCTTCGCCGCCGTCCACGTTGATAACGTTACCGGTCATCCATGCGGCCCCCGGCTGGGCCAGGATCGCAATGGTTGACGCGATGTCCTCGGGGACGGTCATGCGGCCGCTCGGGTTGCGCTGGCTGGCATGCTCGATGAGCTGCTCGTGCACCGGGATCTTGCGCAGGGCCGGCGTATCGGTAATGCCCGCTCGGATCGCGTTGACCCGAATGCTGCGTGGCGCCAGCTCGACCGCGAGCTGCCGAATGTGCGAGTCCAGGCAGGCCTTCGCCGCGGAAACGGGACCGTAGGTTGGGATGACGCGCGTATCCCCAGCGCTCGTCATGCCCCAGATCGATGCGCCGCTGCCCATGAGCCCGGCGTGGACCAGATCCTGCGTCCAGTAGACGATCGAATTCGCCATGACGTCGAGCGTCATCTCGAGCTGGGCTCGGGTGACGGTCTGGCTTGCGTTCTTCGGATCGACGTAGGCGCGCAGCGTGCCGAAAGCGAGCGAGTGCAGAAGCAGGCGCACCGGCGCGTCGCCGCCCGCCGCCTCGCGGATCTGCTCGACGACGTGCGCGCGTTTGGCGTCATCCGCAGCGTTGACGTTAAAGAACATGGCCTTGCGGCCGGCGGCCTCGATGTTCGCGATGACCTGCTGCGCCATCGGCATGGTCTGGGCGCGGTCCAGGTGGACGCCGAAGATGTCCATCCCACAGCGGGCCAGCTCGGTGGCCGTGGCAGCGCCGAAGCCGCTGGAGGCGCCGAGGATGAGGGCCCAGCCGCTGAGTTGTGGCCGTTCGGTCATGAGGCGCACTCCGAGTACGAGACTCCCGCTTCACATGGGGCGCGGGATTCTAGGCGGCGCGCGCCGCGAGGGGCAACCCAGGCGCCCAGTGCTCGTAGTTGCGCCGAGATGCCTCGGTATAATTCTGGCTCGCGCACCCCCATGCGCGCCGGAGTGGCGGAATGGCAGACGCGGTGGTCTCAAAAACCATTGGGGGCAACCCCGTGCGGGTTCGAATCCCGCCTTCGGCACCACGAACCGACAATCGAATCCCGGTCCAAGACTGACGCTTGCGATCCTATCCTGGAGGTAACCGCGCGCTCGCAGACATCCATCCCGGACCAAGCAGCTTCCTAACGACGCCGTCCGCCTCAACATTCGCCCCTTCGTTACGGCGGATGTGGTGCGCGCGAAGTTCACCATCAACTGGAACAGGAGCGGGCGCCGACCGGGATATGGCTCGAAATCGACCCAACGACGAGCATGCCACGCGCGCCGCGAGCTTTGCGGCGCGCGCGTAGGGCTAAGCGATCGACACGAATTTAATTGACCGGCTGGATGACCACGGATATCCCGGCCTCAAGCATTCGGTCGATAATCTCGAGGTAATTGTTGAACCGATCAAGGCCCTAGATCTGAGCATGCGCGTAATTGTCGTCCAACGGACGGTGGACTACGTCCAGCTGCTCTCTCATGGGGATTGCTGCCGTGAAGCCAACAACTCCGCTCGGAGGATTACGGCCCCGATTGGCTGCCTCTTCGGCGGTTGCGAATCGCCCAAGATCGACTGAAACTGCAGGGTCCGGATCGCGCCGTTTCTTGTTGATCCGAAGAAAAATGTTGGCGCGAACCGAGCCATCAGGATAAACGTGCATCATGCGAATTCGCCGGAACAGGGTATCGGTTGGGACGACCTCTACCCTCATCCATCCTCAGCCAGCAAGCACGCCGCGGAGTTCCGTCAGCACCGCCTGAACCGATGATCCGTGGCGTTCGGTGTACTCTCGGTGCCCGTTAATATCACGTCGCACGAGGAAGTCCAACTCTCCCTCCGGGCCTATGTCCACCCGAATCAGTCTGTCACTCGCCCGCCATTCGGCTTCGACGCCGCCCGTAGCGAGCGGCGAAACCGAATAAGGTACCCCTGCTGAGTCTGCTTCGCCACCGCACCGCTCATGGACTGTCCGCAGGAGCTTCAGCGCGCTGTTGAGCGCCGCGTGGGACGGCGGGAGTCCGCCATACGTATCCCAGTCTTCGTCGAGGCCGGCCAGCTCGCGGAGCTCGGCCACACCGGGTATTTCAACTGGCCAATCTGGGTCTGGGCTTTGCCGCCGGATCGATGCGCCTCGGGTCACCATTCCGCTCCACATACCTGGCCACCAAATGATTTTCATTATCCCTTAGCGCATCGCGGAAGTCGAGTCGTGAGTAATGCAGCCGTCGCCTTGACGCAGGAGGCACCGCGGCCGATAATCCCTGTAGCATAGACCCTGGTGTCCGCAGCGTGTGCTAGACGCGCGAGCACTCCAGGTCAGCATGAATCCGGTCTGTATGAAAAGGGTTGGGAGCGTTCGCTCCTGACCCTTTTCGCGTACGCCGGGCATGTACCCGTTCTCGGAGGTGAAAGTCCTCTACGGTCCAGGGAACCGGAACCGTTAAGCGAACGGCAAGGGCGTCACCGCGAGGTGGGGTCTGCGAGGTGGGGTCTGAAGGAGGCCGGAGCCACAGCCACGACCTGACGAACAGGAATCGGATAGCAGGCCTTGAGCGGTGGGACGACGACCGTCCCGAAGTCGTCAGCGTCTGGATGATGCTGCCTTTCGGGCGCTAACCGTCTCGACTCCGATGGAGCTGGCTGGAGTTTCCCATGGCAACCGCGAGTAAGTCCCCGGTGCTCTCGGAAGAGCAAATGGAGTCCCTTTATCCCAACGAGTGGGTGCTGTTCGAAATCACTCGGATAACGCCGCGATGGCGGGCCTTGGGCAAGGTGCGTTCCACTCCAACGATCGAGCCAAGCTCAGCGAGCATCGAATCCGGTTCCACGAAAGCCATCCGGGGGCAAGGACCGGGGTGATCTTCGCCGGTCCGCTTGTCGCCCCGGACTTCGACGGCATGATCGTCCTGTAGGGTGGCGCACGTCGATCTCATTCCACTTCTCGGTAGCAGCAAATTTCCTACTGCGGTATCTCTCCAGCGGTAATGTCCGGGGACATAGCCAGTCGCCGAGGGTTGTACACTTCCACATCAGCTCCTTTTGCTGCTTCGCCAGCGCACGATCCCGCGTTCATGAGCTCTCCGGTGGCGGGGAAAAATGGCCAAAAAGAGTCGGCTGCGACGGCCCACCAGCAGCAAGCGCGTCAAGAAACAAGTGGCCGCGCCGCAGGCGCGCGACGCCAAACCTGTGGCACCAGGCGGGGCGCCGGACGCGACTCGGGGGCTGGCGGCGTTTCAGCAGGGACGCTACGACGATGCCATCCGCGCCTGGCAGCCCGCGACCCGCTCCCCGGACGCACCCGCCGCCCTTTGCAACGCGTTGGCGGAGGCGTACTTCCGGCGGGCGCTCGGTCCAGTGCAGCCCGCTCGGCGGATCGCGGACCTTCGGCAGGCGATCGCGCTGCGCCCGACCCACGCGGTGTTGTATTTTCACCTGGCTCTCGCATGTCAGCGTGACGGCCAGATGCGGGGGGCGCTGGCCGCCTACGAGGAGGCGCACCGCCTCGCGCCCGCCGACGAGCGCTTCGCGCGTCACTTCGCCCTGGCACTCGTCAGCAGCGGCGATCCAACGGTGCCCACCCGCGCCCAAGCGCTGCTTGCCTCGGCCCGCACTGGCGATGAGACCACCGCACGGCTGCGCGCGCTGAGCCACCTGCAGGAGGGTGAGCCCGGCGCGGCCCTCGGAGCTATGGCCGCGGTGCGCCCGGCCCGGCCGAGCCGGAGCGCCACGGGCGCAACCCGACTCACTCCCCTGGGGACCCTGGCGCGGAGCCTGGCGCAGCTCGCCGTCAACCAGCCCGACGAGGCCTTGGCCACGTTGGCGAGCATGGGTCGTCCCCGTTCCAGGTCCAGCGCCGGCGCGATCCTTGAACCCTCGCCCCCGATTCTTTCCGGGGCGGCCATGCTCGCCACCGTCGCCGCTCACCTGCGCCGCGGCGACCCAGATGCCGCCTCTGCCGCCCTGATGGCGCAGGAGATCCCTGCCGACCCGGATCTGCGCCGAATCGCCGCGCATCTCTGCCGCCACCTGGCCGTCGAGTTGCAGCTCGAGGAGCGCGCCGAGGCGGCGGCCGATGTCCTCGATCGAGCCCTGGAGGCCGCGCCGGGCCACTAAGCTACGCGCGAGGCCGCGGCGCACGTCCACGAAGTTGCCGGGACCGCCGCGGCCCGGCGCGGCGACCACGACGCCGCGGCCCGCCACTGGCAGCTCGCCCTCCGCCATGGCGTTGGCGATTCCCGCCTCCTGCGCAACCTGGCGCTGGCGGAAGAGCGCAGCGAGCAGTGGCCGGAGGCCGCGGCCCACTGGGAGGAGCTGATCCGCCAGTGGCGCAAGGAGCTCCAGTCGGTTCGACACGTATCGGGTGCCAAGGGCCGCGGGTCAGGACAGGCCAAAGAAGCCCGTCGCTCGGCAGCCGGGCCGGAGCGCTCGCCGGCCGAACGAGCGACCGAGCTGCGCCACTGGCTCGCCATCGCCTACCGCCACCAGGCGGCGGCGTTTGAGGCGAACGATGATATTCCCGAGGCGCTGCGAACGATGGAGCGCGCGTTGAACTTCGACCCCGGCAACGTCGAGCTGCGCCGACGCGCGGCGGACTGGTACCTGGACTACGAGGAATACGGCTCCGCCGTGGCGCACCTGCGCCGGGTCGCCGCAGCACGTCCCCACGACACCGATGCGCTGCTGGAGCTGGGATCCGCGCTCGACTTGCAGGGCAAGGACGATGAGTCCCAGGACTGCTTGGAGCTAGCCCTGGATCTGGAGCCCCAGAACGAAGCGGTGCGGGAGACGCTCGCCAGCGTCATTCACAAGCGCGCCCTGAAGCTGGCTGCGCGCGGGGCGAACGCGGAGGCGCTGGCCGGGTTCACGCGAACCATCGAGCTCGCGCCACAGCAAGACAGGCACCACATCGGCCTCGGCGCGCACTACCTCACATTGGGCCGGATTGGGGATGCCGAGGCGGCCTTCGCCCGGGCCGTGGCGCTGGACCCGCGTGAACCGTTGCTGCGCGTCCTCATCGGCATGGCATACCTGGACCACGGCCGGGCGAAGGAAGGGGATCGATCCTTGCGCGAGGCGCTGCGGCTCGGTCGCACCCCGTACCTGCACGCCTTGATCGGTCAGGCGTACGCTCGCCATGGGCAGCCGGCGCGGGCAGAGGCTTGCTTCGCACGCGTCCTCAAGAGCAGGGATCCCAGGGCGCTGTACAGTGTCGGGAATGCCTTCTTGAACCAGGGCCGGTTCGAGGATGCGGTGCCGTACCTCGAGCGTGCGGTCGGGCTCGATCCGCTCGACGGCGATTCGCACTTGGCACTGGCCTTCGCGCTGGCGCGCGGACCTGCAGATTACGATCGCGCGGCGTTTGAGTTGGTAGCCGCCCAGTTCGCGGCCGGAGCATTCGGCGACCGCGAGCTGTTGGCCGACATCGCGCTCGCGCGGACGGTCTTTGCCGAAATGGCCGAGACGGCCACGGCCACATCATGAGCGAGGAGCGTCGCACCGAAGCCACGTCCAGTTTCGACCGCCGTGACCCACGTGACGACGATTGGGACGAATCGGACGTCGCGCCCGGCCAGCCACCGGACCAGTCCGACGAAGGATCCTCCGAAGAGCACCAGTCGGCTGATCCCTATGAGCTGTTGCAGGTGGAGCGGAGCGCGACCGCCGAGGAGGTGCGCCGCGCCTATTTCCGGCTCGTGCGCCTGTACCCGCCCGAGACGCACCCCGACGAATTCAAGCAGATTCGCGCGGCGTACGAGACGCTGCGCTCGCCAATGCGGCGCGCGGAGCTGGCGCTCGAAAGCTACGACGAGACGGCCGCCGCCATCGATCTCGACATTCTCGCCCCGCTGGCGAGCCCGGGCGGGACAGGCAGCCTCGACCTGGCAGCAATCCTGCTTGCGGTCGAGCTGAGCGCATCCGACCTCGGACGCACCGAGTTTCCAGAGGATCTCACGCCCATCGACGAAGCGAATCTCGCGTTTCGAGATTCGCGCTCCGAGACGGAGCCCGGAGCTCCGGACCCGGCACTCGAGGCTGGGAACCAGGAATGGGTGTTCCGACGCATCTTTGGGTCCGCGGCACCCCCACCTTCGGCCGAGCCGCCGCGGCTGCTCGTCGAGCTGGTCGCGGATCGCGGTCGCTTGGAGCAGGAGCTCGCCGCCGGCCAGGAGGCCGTGCGCAGCGAGTTGGCCGCGGCCAGCTCGGCCATCCAGGACGACCTCGTACAGGCGCGGGCTGCCCTGGCCGAGCAGATCGAGGGGGTGGCCCGCGAGGTGGGCAAGCTGGGTCGCGAGCAGCTTCAGGTCGGCACCGTGCTCGAGGGGCAGGGAGAGCAGATCGAGGGGCAAGCCGAACAGCTCAACGAGATCACGGGGTCTTGGCGGGAGCACCTGAGCTTGCGCGAGCGCGAGCTGGCCGAGCTCCGCCACCTGCTGGCCGAGCGCGATGCGCACCTCCGCCTCGATCTGATCCAGCATCTGATCCCGGTCGCCGATGCGCTGGCCGAGAGCGTTCGTTCCGCGCGAGAGCTGATCGCGAGCCTCCAGGCGGAAGGGACGAGGCGGGAAGGGACATCATCGGCACGCAGCGTGTTCCACCGCATCGCGCAGGCGCGCTTAGCCCTGGCTGGCGCCAGCAGAGTGGCGTCCAACTCCGCTCCGGTCGCAAGTCTCGCACCTCACGCCCCGGAGGAGCTCACGGCCTGGTTGGACGGCCTGCTCCTGACCGAGCGTCGGCTGCTTGCGCTCCTCGAGCGCGAGGACGTACGACCGATTCCGTCTGTTGGTCAGCAATTTGATCCCCAGCGCCACCTGGCGGTCGACGTCGAACGCAGGGCGGACGTGCCGGATGGAATGGTGGTCGGCGAGACGCTGCGCGGCTATAAACGAGGTGGGCAGGTGCTGCGTCCCGCCGAGGTGATCGTGGTCCGCGCGGCGGCTGGGTACGGGGCGGACCAGACGCGAGCGAACCTTGCAGCAGAGGAAGAGCGTCCGGGCCTTGCGAGGATGGAGTGGGCGACAGAGTCGCCGGCTCATGGGCCGGAAAATGGGCTGGCAATCGCCCCGGCAAATTGCCTGAAAATCGATTGAAGGCGGAGGCATAGTGCGGACGATCGGCATCGACCTGGGCACCACCTTCTCGCTCGTGGCAAGCATCGAGGAAGGCCGGCCACGCGTGCTCGCCGACCAGGGCGAGCGTCTGCTGCCATCGGTGGTTGGCTTCTCCAGCCAGGGCGAGCTGTTGGTCGGCGCGCCGGCGCGCAACCAGTACGTGCTCGAGCCGGAGGCCACGGTCAAGTCGATCAAGCGCAAGATGGGCACCGAGGAGCGGGTGACGCTCCAGGGCCGGGAATTCCGGCCCCAGGAGATCTCCGCCTACATCCTGCGCGAGCTCAAACAGAGGGCCGAGCGCGCGCTTGGCGAGCCGGTGGAGCGGGCGGTGATCACGGTGCCCGCCTATTTCACCGACGCGGCGCGCCAGGCCACCAGGGACGCCGGCGAGATTGCGGGCTTCGAGGCGGCGCGCATCATCAACGAGCCGACCGCCGCGGCGCTCGCCTACGGGCTCGACCGCGAAGATGACCAGAAGGTGGCCGTCTACGATCTCGGCGGCGGCACGTTCGACGTCTCGATCGTCGAGCTGAGCCAGGGGGTCGTCGAGGTGCGCGCCTCCCATGGGAACACCCAGCTCGGCGGCGACGACTTCGACCAGCTTCTGGTCGACCACCTGGCCGAGAAGTTCCGGGCGCAGCATGGCATCGACTTGCGCGAGGACCGACGCGCGCGGGCCAGGCTCACCCGCGCCGCCGAGCAGGCGAAGATCGCCCTCTCCGACGCGCCGTACACCCGGGTCACCGACGAGTACATCGCCCGGAAGATCCTGGTCCCGCTCCACCTCGATGTGGAAGTGTCACGCACCGAGTTCGAGAACCTCATTCGTCCGCTGGTGCGCTCCACGCTCGAATCGGTCGACCGCGCCCTGCAGGACGCCGGCCTGCGCCCGAAGGAGCTGAGCAAGGTGCTTCTGGTCGGAGGCTCGACGCGCATTCCCCTGGTGCGCCAGATGCTCGCCGCCCACCTCGGGTCGGAGCCCAGCGCCGAGGTCCACCCCGACGAGGCCGTGGCCCTGGGCGCAGCGATCCAGGCGGCCATCATCGACGGCGAGCCGATCGAGGCGATTCTCGTGGATGTGGCACCGCACTCGCTGGGCATCGAGACGGTCCACCTTGTGTTGGACCACCTCCTACCCGATCGCTTCGCCCTGCTGATCCCACGCAACAGCACCGTGCCCTGCTCCAAGGCCGATTCGTTCTATACCTTGACCCCGGAACAAGATGCGGTTCGCATCCGCGTGCATCAGGGGGACGAGCCGGTCAACCTCACGCAACCGGCTTCTCGGCGAGTTCCTGTTCGAGGGCATTTCGCCGGGCCCACCGGGGCAGAACCGCGAGATCGTCGTGCGCTTCGACTACGACATCAACGGCATCGTCCAGGTCTCGGCGCTCGATCGCCGGTCCGGTCGCAGCGAAGGGATCGCGGTCACGGCGTCCCGGGAGTGGCTGAGCGAAGAGGAAAAGGAGCAGGCGATGGAGAAAGTCGCTGGGCTCGGCCGGCGGCTGGACCGCCAGGTCGACGCGCTGCTCCGGCGGGCCGAGCGGCTCATGACGCGCCTCGAGGCAGCGGGTCAGAGCGAGGCCGCGGAAGAAGTCCTCTCCCTGGCCGGCGACCTCGAGCGAGCGCGCCTCGATGGCGACACCGAGCGGTCTCGCGTCCTGCTCGCCGGGCTGGCGGACCTCATCTACCAACTCGAGCCGTGACCCGCTGAGTTACAGGCTTGACTCCTGCAACGCGCTCAACGGAGCGCCCGCACGACCTCCCGGCCGAGCATCCCGAACACGGAGACGATTGCGAGGATCAACAACGCGTCGAGCGGGTCGGGCATGAAAAGCAGTCTCCGCGCCTGAGTCCGGCCCAGTGGGGTGGCCGCCCGCCAAGTGTAGCAGCATGGCTACATCAGGGAAAGGATAGATCTGCCCTCGTGCCGCGATCGTTATGAACTAGATACGGCGATCGCCATCCAATCGAGTGGGCGCCGGGCCGGTGATCAGGCCCTTCGCGAGGAGCTCGGCCCGCAAGCTCGCTGGCATCCGCGGACCGGCGTGGGTCAAAAGGAAGAGCTCGACCCGCGTCCGGGCCTCGCGAGGTTCGTCGAGATTGGTTCCAATCGCCGCCAGGAAACCGGCCGCGTCGCTGGGATACGCCCAGCTCCGTGATTGGGCCTCGTCGCCATACCGGGTGGGCATTGTCGTCCTCCAGGTTCGGATGCCAAGGATAAGCGTCCTGCGCCGGCGTCCGGCTCATCACTCGTCGAGCGGGAGCGTGATCCCGAGATCGGCAGCCCAATCTTTGACCATGCCGGCGGCGACGGTATCGCTATAGACCGGGTTCGCACCCCTGGCCCGCGGCGGCCGATGGACCGCGATGAACAGCAGCCCAGCGCCGATGGCGAGGTCCGAGCCCTCCGCCGCCCCGGTGCCTCCCGGCTGAGCTGATGCCAGCGCGTTCACTTCAAGCCGAGCTGCCTCTTGGAGCGCTTGATCACGCAGGAAGGCGAACAGGATCTCGAGCCGCTCCTCAAGGTCGCGCCGGTTATCGGCTGCCGGCGGCGCGGGATCATAGGGGATCACCCACGCCGGGTGTGGCAAGCCGGCTGCTTCAATGGCGGTTGGCGCATTCGAAAACAACGTGCGTGGTGGCGGCTGGAGGCGAATCAAGGGCTGCGCAACCCGGAACCTCACCGGCTCGGGGGGTGCGAGTCGCTCGTCGCCGCTCAGGTAGGCGTCGATGATATCCGTCGCGCCGTCTTCGGGCAGCTTCCAACGCAGTGCGTATTGGTGCGCTGCGTCGAGCACGTCGCCAAAGCGGCGCGGCAGCTCGGCCTGCTCGTGCCACCGGGCCGCCTCCTGACCGGTTGCCGCGTGCGCCTGCTGCTCGCATTCGGCGACGATCGCCCGGAACGCGATGATCTGGTCGGGGGGCGACCCGCCGTGCGTCGCGTCGAGAAGTTCCCAGCGAACACCGTTCGGGCTAAACGGAGCCAGGATGCCATCAAGGCGGCGGCACAGCTCCGGTAAGCTCGGGCTGAACGCAGGATCCTCGCGAGCCAGCGCTCGGTAGTAGGCGAGCTTCCGCTGCTGTCGGAGCTCCGCGTCCGCCATCTTCAGCGCCGCCACCCCAGCGTTGTGGAAGCTAGGCCCGCGGGGCGAGCGGGCCTGCCGCGAACGATCGCGGGCTCACCGGGCGACGATGTTGGTGCCGGGCTGGCGGCCTCGGCGAGGCCGGCGGCGCAGCTTGTTTCAGGGGTCGATCGACAATCGGGTGCTCGGCAATCGGGCGCCCAGCGTGGCCATTTGGTGTGGTTACAAACGGCCTCGCGGCCGGACGCGCCTGGTTTGCTGCCAGAGCGACCGGAGGCTGTGCGGCGCCAGCGGTTGCGCCGGCGATGGCCGCCGCTGGGTTCGCGGTGCGCAGGTTGAATGGCGCCCGCGGCAGCCGGCGGCCGAGCAAGCGTTCGATCTGGCGCAGTTTCGGTGCATCTTCGGGCGTGACGAAGGTGATCGCCTCGCCCTCGCGGCCCATGCGGCCGGTGCGGCCAACGCGGTGCGTGAAGAGCTCCGCTGACTCGGGCAGCTCGTAATTGATGACCTGGCCGATCCCTTCGATGTCGAGGCCGCGGGCTGCGACGTTCGTTGCGAAAAGGATCTGGAGCTCACCCGAGCGGAACGCGGCCATGACGCGCTCCCGCGCGTTCTGACTCAGGTTTCCCTGGAGCGCGCCAACCGGGTAGCCCTTCTGCTCGAGCTGACGGGCGAGCTTCTTCACGCCGTGCTTCGTGCGGCCGAAGACGAGGATCGCCATGTCATCGCGCTGGTCGAGCAGGGTTGTCAGTGCCGCGAGCTTTTGCTCGGGCTCCATCTCGTATACGACGTGATGAATCTCCGGCGGCGCCGTCAGGGTCGGATCCCCCTCCACGCGTACGGGATCGTGGAGGTGGCGGGCTGCTGTGGCAGCGACCCAGTCCGGCATCGTGGCCGAAAACAGGGCGGTTTGCCGCTTGGCCGGTGTGTGGGAAAGGATGCGCTCGACGTCCGGCGCGAAGCCGCGATCGAGCATCTCATCGCCCTCGTCGAGCACGACGATCCGGGTCAGTCCCAGCTTCAAATTGCCCTGTCGCAAATGGTCGAGCGTGCGGCCGGGCGTGCCGACCACGATGTGCGTCCCGCGCGCCAGCACGTCGCGCTCGGGCACGAGCGACCGGCCGCCATATAGCAGCGTCACACGTAGCTTGCGACCGATCGCAAGGTTGCTGATGACGTCGCCGACCTGGACGGCCAGCTCACGGGTGGGAACAAGAATCAGGGCCTGGATGCCGAGGGCGGCAGGATCGCAGCGCTCTACGATGGGCAGGGCAAACGCCAGTGTCTTCCCCGACCCCGTGCGGGCCATGCCGACAACGTCGCGGCCTTGCATCATGGCGGGTATGGCACCGGTCTGGATTGGGGTGGGGACGGTAATGTCCATTCGCGCGAGCACGGCGGCTGAACGATCTGATACGCCGAGTGTCGCGAATGTTGAAGCGGTCGTTAACAAGAAGAACCTCCGAAAGTTTGGGCAGAGACCTGGAAATGGGGCGGGGTGGTCGAGCGTACAGGCTGACCCCCGCCGGGAAAAGACCTGTCAAGATTGGGATGCATGGATCAGGACGTCAGTGGGGGAGAGGGGCGAAGGCTGGTGAGAATCCTTAGGCCGGGTCGCGCCGGGAGGCGGACTGCCGATGCCGTTTCCGTCGACGTCAAGTCCATTAAGTGGTCACTATACCGCAAATGCGGATGAGCTCCCCCCTGTGCCCCGAAAAATATGCCGCGCCCACCCTGATGCCAACGATCAAAATCGGTTTGGCTGCCCCGACCCGCGTTACAATCTTAATGCGATAGGCGCGGGCCAGGGCCTCCCTCCTGCGCCAGATATGTAATGTTGTGCTCGCGTCGCCCACGCCCCGTAACGGGCGTCGACCCGGAGGCGTTGAGGATAATAGACCAATCGGGGGGACACGGAGGGGACCACATGCGACGTCTTGCGACACTCGTATTGAGCACACTCATGCTGGCTTCGATGGCGGTGGTGCCGCTGGCCCAGGCTGAATCGAGCGCAACCGAAACGGACTTCAACGCAACCGTCAACGTGACGCTGACGAGCCCTGGCCAATTCTTCAACGATGGCGCGGGTAATCGCTATTACCAGGGGCTGGTCTACACCGGCCAACTCTCGGGCTCGCCGGTGAGCGGCACCCTTCGGATCGATGCAAACGTCTCGTTCGAGGCGGGCTCATCGACGGGTCAGATCGACGGCAGCTACGTTATCTCTGACGGAAGCGGGAACTCGTTCCATGGGGATCTCTCCGAGTCGCGCGTGCAGGAGTCCGGTAACGGACTGCTCATCGCGGCTCGCCTCAACATCGAGGGTGGCACCGGGCTCTTCAACGACGCGACCGGCAACGCGCGTATCGCTGGCAACCTGCCGATGCTCGGGGTGAGCGCAACCGCGTTCAATCCCGCGTTTGGTCAGCAAGCATTCGGCCAGCCATACGCGGCCGGAACGTGGGGGATGCAGGCCGGCGCCAACGGTCTCGCAAACGGCAATCCGTGGCAGCTCAACCCGAACCAGCCAATGCTTGCCATCAGCGGCACGCTGGCGCTCAACGAGTCGCCGAATCTCGGCTCCCTGTGGAACCAGAATCCGAACAACCAGTTCAACTTTGGCAATCGTGACAATCAGCAGCAGTTCCGCGATGCGATTCGCGACTTCAATTTCAATGCCAACAATAATTTCAATAGCAACAGCAACGTGAATAGCAATGACGATAACGTTCGTCCCGGCAACGGCTGGGGCGATCGGAATCACGAGCATACCGGCTCACAGAACAGCAGCGATAACCACAATGACAATCGTGGCAGCAGCCGGGGCCGGGGTCGCGGCAACGATAAGGACTAAGAGCTGATTCCACGCATCCACGCAAAGAGCCTGGCGCGACACCTCCATAGAGTCGCGAGAGTCGCGCTCGTGCTCGCGACTCTTGGCAACATCGCGGCACCCGCCTGGAACGTTGCCCAGGCGGGTGCCGCGTTTGCCGCTCAGCCCCCTCCGCAGGACGAGCCCGGTGGCGTTCGGGTCGTACAGCCGGTCGTCTACACGGCACTGGGCGATTCGATCGCAACCGGGCTCTGGTCGTCTGCGGGGTACGTTGATCGGTACGCGGAGCGGCTGCGCGCTGACGTATCCCCGTCGGCCCAGCTTACGAATCTGGCCGTCAACGGGTGGACGACCGGCGATCTGCTGAACGCGCTTCGGAGCAACGAGACGTATCGCGGCGCCGTCCGCGGCTCCGACGTCATCACGATCAGCATCGGGGGCAATGATTTGCTCCAGGCGCGGGGGCGCTACGTTCAGGGTGCCTGCGGGGGCCAGGAAAACGACGAATGCCTGCAGGCCGCGACCGATCGGCTTCTGGCGAACTGGGACGCGATTCTCGACGAGGTGCAGGCGCTGATTGGGCCGCGGCCGGCGGTCATCCGCACCATGGACGTCTACAACTCGTTCGTCGCCGCTGATGATTCGGGCCAGATGGGCGTCTTGAAGCCGTACCTGGACGAAGCCAACAGCTCACTCTGCCTTTCGGCTGAGACGCGGGGGATCCCCTGTGCGCGGGTGTACGCCGCGTTCAACGGACCGGACGGAACCGACGACCCGATCCAACGCTCGCTGATCACCTTCGACGGCATCCACCCGAGCGAGCTCGGGCATGCTCTGATCGCCGATCTGCTCGGGGATCTTGCGTTCGGTCCCCTGCGCTAGCTGCCGCTGGTCCCACCCTGAGCCGGCTTCGCGGGCGCTCCTATACCGGCATCTGCCAGCATCTGGGACGCCACCAGGTTCGCCATCTTCACGCTGTAGTTCTGGCCCCGGTCCTCCGGGTACACCTGGAACATGTTCGCGAGGTACACGCCTTGCAGCGGCGTCGTGTGCGGCGGGATGTGCTTGTGGTATTCCACCGTCACGATCGGCTGGGCAAAGGGCGCTTTGAAGACGTGGGACTCGGATACCCAACTCTCCTCGAAGCGCGGATGGATCTTCTTCAGCGCGACGAGGAAGTCGCGAAGCACGTCCTCGTCTGGGCGAGCGAATAGCGGGTCGTCCATCGGCAGGTAGTTGCCGAGGTAGACAATGTGCATGCCGTTGTAGTCGCTCGGTGGCATGTAATTGGTGTGCTCGACGACCGTCAGGAACGGGTGGCCCTCGTCGTGGATGTTGAGCCAGTAGGTGCCGGCCATGAGCTCGCGCTTGAGGCCCAGGATGACCGAATGGGCGCCGTAATAGGTGCCCCAGTCGTAGCGCGACTTATAGTCGTCCGCTAGTCCCTGGGCCAGGCGCATGAAGATGCGGGTCGGCGTCGTCGCGAGCAGGAGGTCAAAGGTCTCCTCGCCCGCCGCGGTCTCGACGACCACTTTTCCCGCCTCATGCCGGATGCTTTTTACCTCGGTCTTGAGCCGAATCTCTCCGCCCGCCTGTTCGATCCGCTCGGCGAGCCGCTTGTAGAGCCCGTAAAAGCCGCCCTTGAGATAGCCGAGCTGCTGGCTCCGCAGATGCACGCGCGACCAGAACCAGGGCATGGCGATCTCTTCCGCGAGCCGGCCGAACTTCGCGCGGAGCAACGGGCCCCAGAACACGTCATACGCGTTCTGGCCCATCCACGCGCGGATCCAGTCTGCCGCGGTTGTGCCTTCCAGCCGGTGGTAGTTCGTTTCGAGCTTCAGATAGGCGGCGCCCATGCCGAGGCGAAGGCGATCGGCGAACGGAAGCGGCGAAAACTTCAGCACCTCCAACGGCGACCCAAACGGGTAGATGCGGCCACCGGAGAGCGAGCTCACCTTGGGCTGCGGCCAGACCAGCCCGTCGCCCAGGCCGACCTCGCGGATCAGGTCCTGGACGTCGGTGTCCGAGCGGAAGAGGTGGTGATAGAAGCGCTCTAGGTGGCTCCCGCCGATCTCGAAGGACGCCACCAATCCGCCAACGTCGCCCTCCCGCTCGATGATCGTGACCTTGGCGCCCGCCTGGGTGAAGCGGAGCGCGGCCGTCAGGCCGAGGATGCCCGCGCCGATCACGCCGATTCGCAATGGCTCCGCCATCTTGCCCCTCTCGTCCATATGAGTGGGAAGAGTTTACGGGTTTGTGCTACCCGCTTCGTGTGCCTGATGAGCGTGAGGCCCCCAAAGCCCGTCGTTATAATTCCCCATCCGCCGGAGGGTGTTTTGTCCCACCTCGAGCATGCACAGCCTCGCCTGAGCGAGAGTGTGTCTCCGCCATACGGGTCGGCATCCGATCACCACCTCGACGGGCTGAATCCGGCTCAGCTCGAGGCGGTGCGTGCCGTCCATGGACCGGTCCTGATCATCGCGGGGCCCGGCTCCGGCAAGACCCGCGTCATTGTCCACCGCATCGCCCACCTCGTCGCGGGCGAGGGCGTGCCACCCTGGAACGTCCTGGCGGTGACCTTCACGAACAAGGCCGCGCGGGAGATGCGCGACCGGCTCGAAGGGCTCCTCGGTCGTCGCGCCGATGCGCTCGCGGCGGGCACGTTCCATTCCCAATGCGCGCGAATCCTGCGACGCGACGGCAAATCTATCGGCATCGACCCCCGCTTCGCCATTTACGATGATGGTGATCAGATGGGGCTCGTGCGCGGGATCCTGCGTGAGATGGAGCTGGACGAGAAGCGCTTCACGCCGCGCTCGTTCCTCTCCGCGATCTCGGCCTCCAAAAGCGAGCTCATCGACGTCGACCGCTTCTCCAAGAAGGCCACGGGCTTCTGGCAGGAGAAAGTGGCGTCGGTGTATCGGCGCTATCAGGAGCTCTTGACGAGCAACCACGCGCTGGACTTCGACGATCTCATCGTCGAAACGGTGCGGCTGTTTACGGACGCGCCGGAGACGCTCGCCGCCTACCAGGACCGGTACCGCTTCATCATGGTTGACGAGTTCCAGGACACCAACATTGCCCAGTACCGGCTGGTGCGGCTCCTCGCCGAGCGCGACCGCAACATTTGCGTCGTCGGCGACGAGGACCAGGGCGTCTACTCCTGGCGCCAGGCGGACATTCGTAACCTGCTCCACTTCGAGCACGATTTCCCCGAGGCGAAGGTCATCATGCTGGAGCAGAACTATCGCTCCACGCAGACGATTCTCGAGGCAGCGCGCTCCGTCATTAGCGCCAACGAGCAGCGCAAGGACAAAAAGCTCTGGACGGAGAACGACAAGGGCCAGCCGATCGTCCTCCACGAGGCGTTCAACGAAGAGGACGAGGCGCAATTCGTCATTCGCGAGATCGAGCGGCTCGGCCGGGCGGAAGGAGTCCGCTATCGGGACACCGCCGTCATGTACCGGACGAATGCGCAGTCCCGACCCCTGGAAGATGCCTTCGTGCGCCTCGGGGTCCCGTACCGTCTGGTCGGCGGCGTGCGGTTCTACGAGCGCAAGGAGGTTAAGGACGTCCTCGCCTACCTTCGGCTGGCGCTGAACGCCAGCGACTCCGTGAGTCTGCAGCGCGTGCTGAACGTGCCGGCCCGCGGCATCGGCGACCGAACCGTGGCGGAGATCGTCCGCTGGGCGGGTCGACGCGGATTGAGTTTTCTGGAGAGTCTGGAGGCGGTCGCGGAAGGCGGGGACCGCGGAGCGCCCGCGCTCCAGCCGCGCGCCCAGAATGCCGTCAAGCGCTTCATCGATTTGCTGCGGGTGTTGAGCCGCGCCGCGAACGAACTGCCGCCGCTCGAGGTGCTCGACGTATTGCTCGAACACTCCGGCTATGCGCACTTCGTGCGGGATGGTACGGAGGAGGGCGAGGAGCGCTGGGCCAACATCACCGAGCTGCGAACGAAGGCCCGCGACTTCGGGGACTTCGCCCCGCCGAACGGGCTCGCGGCGATGCTGGAGGAGGTCTCGCTCGTCCAGGACGTCGACAGCTACGATGCGGAAGCAGACGGCACGACCCTGATCACGCTCCACGCCGCGAAGGGGCTCGAGTACCCCTACGTCTTCATGATCGGCATGGAGGAGGGCCTGTGCCCTCATTCCCGCTCGATGGACGACATGTCCCAGATGGAGGAGGAGCGACGGCTCGTGTACGTCGGCATGACCCGCGCGATGCGCGGGCTCTATCTCATCTACGCCACGCGCCGCTCGCTCTACGGCAACACCAACTGGGCGGAGCCCTCCCGCTTTCTCCGCGATATCCCGCCCCAGCTTCTCCAGATGCCGTTTGCGTCGAGTGAGCGCATCCCCTCCCCTTCTCGGAACACGCCCGGCACGCGTCCGAACCGATCCGATCGCTACGCACCGGTGCGCCGTCCTGGATCCGCATCCTATGAGCCCTACGTGGATCCGGATCTCCCGACACCGGCGGCCGACGCCCCGGATTTCTCCGAGGGGTCGCAGGTCGAGCAGCAGTTCTTTGCGGGCGACCGCGTCTTCCATCCTGCCTTCGGGTCAGGGATCGTCGTGAGCAGTGAGCTCGTCCGGGGCGATGAGGAAGTCACCGTGGCGTTCGAGGGCAAGGGCGTGAAAAAGCTTTCGGTGGCATACGCCCCATTGCAGCGCTCGTAGGCCTCGCCGTGACGACCGGCGACCCCGTACCACGCGTCGGCTCCCACGATCCGCGTCTCGAGCCCTTTGCTCGCCGGCTCGACGCGTTGCGGCGCCGCGGCCGGGAGCGCACCCTGCGCGTGGTCGCGGCGGGCGCGGAACCGTGGGTTGAGGTCGACGGCCGGCGGCTCCTGAACCTCAGCTCGAACAACTATCTCGGGCTTGCCACCCACCCCGAGGTGCGCGACGCCGCGGCACGTGCAGCGGATGAAATGGGCGCCGGCTCGGGCTCCGCCCGGCTGCTTGCCGGCACAGACCTCGCGCACCAGGAGCTCGAGGCCCGGTTCGCCGCGTTCAAGGGCGCCGAAGCGGCGTTGCTGTTCGGAAGCGGATATATGGCCAACCTGGGCGTGATCCCGGCGCTCGTCGGGCCCGGCGATCTCGTGTTCGGCGACGAGCTGAACCACGCGAGTCTGGTGGATGGGTGCCGCCTCAGCCGTGCTGATTTCCACACCTTTGCGCATCGCGACGTCGCCGCGCTGGAGGGGCTCCTCGCGGCCGCCGCTCGTTCAGGTCAGGGCGGGCGGCGACTCGTAGTGACTGACAGTGTTTTCAGCATGGACGGCGACTGCGCGTCCCTGGTAGAGATCGCCGCCTGCTGCGATCGGTACGACGCCTTGCTCTACGTGGACGAGGCGCACGCGACCGGGTGTCTGGGCCCGGCGGGCCGTGGGCTGGCCGCCGCGGCCGGGCTGCACGGCGAGGCGGTGATCTCGATGAGCACTTTGAGCAAGGCCTTCGGCAGCCTCGGCGCGGTCGTGACGGGCTCGCGGCTCGTGATCGACTATTTTGTGAACGTGTGCCGAACCTTTCTCTTTACGACCGCGCTGCCGGCGTCTGTTGTGGCGGCCGCGTTGGCAGCACTGGACGTAACGGAGCACGAGCCCGAGCTTGCGACGCGCTTGCAGCAGAACGCGGCGCTCCTTCGCGCTGGCCTTAACGACTTGGGCTTCGACACGCTCGGCTCGGAGACGCAGATCGTGCCGGTGCTTGTGGGTGAGGCGGAAAAGACGCTCGCCGTCGCCGCGGCGCTACGGGAGCGCGGGGTCTTCGTCGTGGCGATTCGGCCGCCGACTGTGCCCGCCGGGCAGAGCCGGCTTCGGGCCAGCGTGATGGCGACGCATAGCGACGCCGAGATCGAGACGGCCCTTGAGGCCTTCGCGTCGGTCCGCGATCTCGTGCGCACGCCCGCCGCGGCCCACCGGTGACGCGCGCCGCGACGCATCGTGATGAATCAATCAAGGCGGAGCTTGGGCGTGCCGACAAGCAGTACGTCTGGCACCCGTTCACTCAGCAGCAAAGCTGGGAGGCCGATGCGCCGATCATCATCGATCGCGCCGAGGGTTCGTACCTCATCGACGTGGACGGCAATCGGTTCCTGGATGGCGTCTCGTCGCTCTGGGTCAACGTCCACGGCCACCATCGTCCGGAGATCAACGCCGCGATCACAGAGCAGCTCGATCGAGTGGCGCACTCGACGTTCCTCGGGCTGACCCACGCACCGGGTATCGAGCTGGCGCGTCGACTGATGGACGTGGTGCCGGGGCAGCTCCAGCGGGTGTTCTACTCAGACACCGGTGCCGCGGCCGTCGAGATCGCGCTCAAGATGGCCTTTCAGTACTGGCGGCAGCGACCCGATCCACGCCCGGAGAAGACCAAGTTTTTCTGTCTGCACAACGCCTACCACGGCGACACCATCGGCGCGTTGAGCGTTGGTGGGATCGACCTCTTCCAGCAGATCTACCACCCGCTCCTTTTTCCGACAGTGAAGGCGCCGGAGGCGTATTGCTACCGTTGCCACCTCGGGAAGACCTATCCGAGCTGTCGCTTCGCCTGCCTGGAGGAGATCGAGCGGGCGATCGCCGCGCACGCGGACGAGCTGGCGGCAGTCATCATGGAGCCGCTCGTGCAGGGCGCTGCCGGCATCATCGTGTATCCGCCCGGCTACACGCGCGCGGTCTGGGAGATCGCGAAGCGGCACGGCGTGCTCTTCATTGCCGACGAGGTGGCCACCGGCTTCGGTCGGACGGGCAAGATGTTCGCCTGCGAGCACGAGGGGGTGGAGCCTGATCTCATGGCGGTCGGCAAGGGCATCAGCGGCGGCTATCTGCCCCTCGCCGCGACGTTCGCCACGGACGAGATCTACCGCGCGTTCCTCGGTCGGCCCGAGGAGGCGAAGACCTTCTACCATGGCCATACCTACACGGGGAATCCCATCGCCTGCGCGGCGGCGCTTGCCAGCCTGGATTTGTTCGAGCAGGACCACACGCTCGACCAGCTTCAGCCCAAGATCGCGGCCATGACAGAGGGGCTAGAGGCGATCCGCGACCTGCCGTTGGTCGGCGACGTGCGGCAGCGTGGCTTTATCGCGGGCATCGAGCTTGTGAAAGACCCGGCGACGGGCGAGGCGTTCCCGATTGAAGAGCAGGTTGGCGTGCAGGTGACGAAAGAGGCGCGGCGGCATGGGGTTATGCTGCGGCCACTCTCCGACGTCCTCGTGCTCATGCCCCCCCTATCGATCTCCGCGGACGAGCTCGCGACGTTGCTGCGCGTGGTGCAGGAGTCGATCACGGCTGTGGCCGCGAGATACGCGGCATGACACCATCCGCCTTTCCGTACCCGGGCGTCTTCATCGTCGGCACGGACACCGCCGTCGGAAAGACGTTCGTCGGCGCGGCGATCGGCGCGGCGCTGCGCGGCCGTGGCTTGCGGGGTGGGGTGATGAAGCCGGCCGAGTCCGGTTGCGAGCAGATTGATGGCTTGCTCGTGCCTTCCGACGCGGAGCACCTGCGTGAGACATCCGGCTGTGGGGCACCGCTGTCAGTCGTCTGTCCCTATCAGTTCGCCGAGCCGCTGGCGCCGGCGCTCGCCGCCGAGCGCGCCGGCGAGACAATCGACATGCTCCACATCCACGAGTGTTTCGCCCAGCTCCAGGCCGAGCACGACTTGATGCTCGTCGAATCGGCCGGCGGCCTGCTCACCCCCCTCACCGGTACGCACACCATGCGCGATCTGGCGGTGGCGATGGCATTGCCCGTGATTGTCGTGGCACGCAACGTTCTCGGCGCGATCAACCACACCACGCTCACCGTTGCTTCTGCCCAGGCTGCCGGGCTGAATGTGGTTGGGGTTGTGCTCAATCACGCGGAGCCCGTTGATGACGCGGCCGCACTCACCAATGCCGAGGCGATCGCTCGCTGGGGCGGTGCGCCACTTCTGGCGGTGGTGCCCTGGGCGCCCTCGCTGGACATGGCTGCGATCGCGTCGCTCGGGGATCCGATCATAGCCGCGCTCGAGTTGAGAGACTAGAATCCCAGTCTGATTGGCGGAGGTAGCCGGGTTGGATTTCCAGGTACTGGCGGAAAAGGCGATCGCGGGCGAGACGCTCTCTCAGGAGGAATGCCAGGGCGTGCTGCGCTCCGCGGACGAAGAGCTCCTCGATCTGCTGGCCGCGACCAACCGGGTGCGGCAGCGCTTCTGCGGGAATCGCGTCCACCTTCACATGCTCATCAACGCGAAGAGCGGCCTCTGTCCCGAGGACTGCCATTATTGCTCGCAGTCAGCCGTCTCCAGCGCGGATATCGATAAGTATCCGCTCGTCGCCGTCGACCGCCTGATCGCAGGTGCGCGCAAGGCGAAGGAAGCGCGCAGTCGGCGCTACTGCATCGTCCTCAGCGGCCGGGGCGCGACCGACCACGAGGGGGACTACCTCGCCGACGCGGTGCGTCGCATCAAGAACGAGGTCGACATCGGCATCTGCTGTTCGGTCGGGCTGCTGACCGAGGACCGGGCGCGCCGCCTTCGTGAGGCGGGCGTCGAGCAGCTCAACCACAACCTCAACACCAGCGAACGCTACTACCCGGAGATCTGCACCACGCACAGTTACCAGGACCGCATGGACACCCTCATGGCGGCGCGCAACGTTGGCCTGAGTCTGTGCACCGGCGCGATCTTCGGCCAGGGCGAGACCGAGGAGGACGTGATCGACGTGGCGCTCGCCTTGCGCGGGCTCGAGCCGCAGTCGATTCCGGTCAACTTTCTGCTCGCAATCCCGGGCACGCCATTTGGCGACCTGAACGAGGTCGACGTGCTGACGCCGTCGCGCTGCCTGCGCATCCTCTGCCTGATGCGGCTGCTCAATCCGAGCCAGGAGATCCGGGTGTCGGCTGGTCGGGAGGCGCACCTGCGGGGCATGCAGCCGCTGGCGTTGTACGCGGCCAATTCCGTCTTTGTCTCTGGCTATCTCACGACGCCGGGTCAGGACTACCGCGAGACCTGGCAGATGATCCGCGACCTTGGCTTCGAGATCGAGGAGCATGTCGAGGCCTGACGTGCCTCGCCGGGTCGTCGTCACTGGCTTGGGCGCGGTGACACCGTTTGGCGCGGGCGTCGATGTGCTGTGGTCAGGCCTCTGCGTGGGTAGGAGCGCCGTCAGGCCAGTTACCCGCTTCGCAGTCGAGGGGATGCGCACCCGCATCGCCGCGCAGGTGCCGGAGCTGCCGTTGCCGGCGGGGCTGGAACCGCGCGACGCGAAGCGGATGGATCGTTTCACCCTGTTTGCGCTAGCAGCGGCCGGCGAGGCGTGGCGCCAGGCAGGGTTCAGTGCCGAGGCGCCCGATCCGTACGAGGCGGGAGTCGTGATCGGCTCCAGCCACGGCGGCGAGGAGACGGTCGTGGAGGGCGTTCGCGCGATCATCTCGGAGGAGCCCCGCCGTCTGAGCCCGTGGCTCATCTCGCGCATGCTCGCGAATATGGCGACGGCCCAGGTCGCGATCCGGTACGGACTGCACGGTCCAAGCTTCGCCGTCGCGTCCGCATGCGCCACCGGTGCGCACGCGATCGGAGAGGCCGCGGAGATCATCCGTCGCGGCGATGCCGAGGTCATGCTGGCAGGCGCGAGCGACGCGTGCATCACGCCGCTGACCCTGGCGGGCGACGCCGCTGCCGGAGCCCTCTCGACGCGCAACGACGACCCCGAGCGGGCCTCCCGGCCGTTCGACGCCGATCGGGACGGCTTCGTCGTGGGTGAGGGGGCGGGCGTGCTCGTTCTCGAAGAGCGGGCGCATGCGCTGGCGCGCGGCACGGCGATCCTGGCTGAGCTGAGCGGTTATGGCACGACGACCGATGCGCTGCATGAGACGCGCCCAGACGAATACGGGTCCCACCTGGCGCACGCGATTCGGCGAGCACTGACCAAGGCCCGGTTGAACGCCGAGGATCTGGACGCGGTGTTTGCCCATGCGACCGGTACGCCGCTGGGCGACCGTGCCGAGACCTGCGCATTACACGCCGCGCTGGGCGCGGTCGCCACGCGGGTGCCGATCGCGGCCATAAAGGGGGCGCTTGGTCACTTGATGGGCGCGGCGGGCGCCGTGCAAGCCATTGCCGCGATCAAGGCGCTGGAGCTCCAGATGCTCCCACCGAGTGTCAATCTCGAAACCCCGGACGTCTCCGGACTCGACCTCATTGGCAGCGCCCCGCGCCCAACGCCATTGCGCCACGTGCTCACGAACGCGGCAGGGTTCGGCGGCCACAACGTCGCGCTGATCCTGAGCGCGCCGGCCGCCGATGGTCGAGATGGGTAGGGGCAGGGAGACCAGGATGCCGAGAGTTTCGCACTACGTGCGGGCGGTCATGTGCGCCATGCTGCTGGCGATGGCGGCGCTGCCAGCGAGTCCCTCCACACCCACGAGCGCGCAGGCCCAAGCCGCCGCGGCCACACCCGGCGCCTGCAGCCAAGGAACGCTTCCGCACGGCGCGCGCTCGCTGATCTGCGTGCCAGGATCCGGTTGGAATGGCGACCTCATCGTCTGGGCGCACGGCTACGTTGGCCCAGACGAGCCACTCGACTTCACTCAGCTTTTCCTACCCGATGGCACCCCGGTCCCGCTGCTAGTTCAGCTCCTCGGCTTCGCCTTCGCCACGACGAGCTATCGTTCCAACGGTCTGGTCGTGCTTGAGGGCGTCGAGGACCTGCGCGAGCTCATCACGGCGTTCCCGGCGACGGCCGGCCGGGCCCCGATTCGAACGTACCTCGCTGGCGTGTCGGAAGGCGGACTGGTCGCGACGCTCGTCGCCGAGCGTGCGCCGCAGCTCGTCACGGGTGTGGTTGCCGCCTGCGGGCCGATCGGTGATTTCGGCGCCCAGCTCCAGTACATGAGTGACTTCCGCGTCCTGTTCGATGCGTATTTCCCAGGAGTGCTGCCCGGGACGGCGATCGAGATCCCGCAGCAGGCGATCGACCATTGGTCCGATACCTACGTCCCGGCGATCGTCCAGGCGATGCAAGCGCACCCATTCAATGCGCTGGAGCTTGCCCGGGTTGCCGGCGTGCCGTACGACCAGAGCGACCCCTTGGCCACCACTATCTCGGGGGCCCTATCGCTCCTGTGGTACAGCGTGCACGCGACCAACGATGCGCGGGCCAAGTTGGGCGGGAACCCGATTGGAAACGTCGGACGGCAGTACACAGGCTCGACCAACGATGCCGATCTCAACGCTCGAGTCCAGCGCTACCAGGCTGACCCGCTGGCCCAGGCGGCACTCGCCGCGTACCGGACGGCCGGCACGCCGGGCGTGCCGCTCGTCGTTATCCATACGACCGGCGACCCAGTCGTGCCAATCTGGCACGCGCTCGTATACCGTTTCAAGGCTATCGCGGCAGGCTCCGATCGCGTCACCCTGTTCCCGGTGCAGCGGTGGGGCCACTGCAATTTCACGGTTAACGAGGCAGTGATTAGCTTGGTCGTCCTGCTCGGTCAGACGGGTGGGCTCGGCTCGGCGACGGTCCGCTCGGGCGAGACCCAGATTCGTTTCCCATCGCTGCGCAGCTCCACCGAGCCGTGACGATCGGTGCGAAAGACGGGGCCGTCCGCAAGGAGTTTGAGCGTCTCCGCGGCTGGTAGCCCGGCCCGATTGCGCGTGCCGACGGAGATGACGGCGATCGTCGGGTCGATCTCGGCCAGCGTCTGCGCGTTCAGCCCGCGGTTGTCGCCGCCGCGCGGGACGACGAGTGCGTCGGCGCGCAAGGACCAACCGTCCGCCACGAGCGTCCGCGCTGCGTCGGCCGTCAGACTCGGCGCGACCAGCAAAGTCACGTCGCCATGCGTCAAGCGCACGGCGAGGCTGCGCTGGAGTGGTGGGTTCGCCTGGGCCATTGCAACCGGCATGGTTGGCAGTACGTCGAGGCGAACGCCGGGCTCGAGCTCAATGGCCAGCGGGTTTGTGGGGATGATGGCGCGATCGCCGATGGTATTGGTCCAGCGCTCGGCGAGCGCGGAAGGCGACCGCTCGGGCGGGCTGATGACGATTCTGGGCGGATAGCGCTCGGCCGCGGCGACCGCACCGGCAAGCCGCTGCTGATCGTTCCCGGTCAGAATCGCGACGCCGAGGTTTCGCTCGAGGGGACCGAGGCGGTGCCCAAGCTCGCTGAGCAGCGCCGAAGGGTTTGGGCCGCCGTCGATCAAGACGGTCTGACCGCCGGGCGTGCGCAGCAGCATCGCGTCGCCGTCCCCCACGTCGAGCACGGTGAAGCTGAGCGTCGGTTGCGGCTCCGCGAGCCCAGGCGCCACGATCAGCGAAACCGCGATCGCGGCGCTTGCAATCGCATAGGACCCGCGCCCGATCGGGGCGGATCGGGCGGCGGCGAGTAAACGCTGACCCTCGGGCGTCGGAAGCACGGCCCATCCGAGAAGCGCGAGGCCATATGCCACCAACACGGGCGTTGGAATCGCGCCGACGGTCAGCAGCGCGTGCGGCACCGCACCTGCGACTTCCGCAACCGCGACGATCACGCCGGTAGGGACCAGGAGCAGCGCGCCGACCAGGGGCGCCGTTATCGGGAGAAGCGCCCCGAGCCCCACGCCAAGCGCGCCTCCGATGGTGGCGAGAGGGATAAAGGGCGCCACGATGAGATTGGTTATCGGCGCAATCAGGGACACCCTGAAGAACGTGAGGGCGAGAAGCGGCGCGGTGACGAGCTCCGCCGCGAGGGTATTGGCGAACGGCTCGCCGATGAACCGCGGGAGTCGAGCGACCAGCGGGATGATACGGGGGCTGAGCGCGATGAGGCCGAGCGTCGCGAGGCCGGAGAGTTGGAAGCTCAGGTCGAGCACCAGCCGTGGGTCGAGCACGAGCATTGCGCCGGCTGCGAGGACGAATGCGAGCAAGGCGTCCGTCCCGCGGCCGGTCTGACCTGCCAGGAGGGCGAGGCTTGCCATCAGCGCGGCACGCAGCGACGGCGCCGTCCCGCCGGCCAGGAACGCGAAGATCCAGACCCCAAGCAGAGGTGGCAGCGCGCCGAAGGGGCCGGGTATTCGGATTAGGCCGCGAAGCGCCGCGGCCACCAGGGACACGTTGTATCCCGATGCAACGACGACGTGGGTTAGCCCCGCGGCCACCAGGGCCGTGCGAAGATCGTCCGGCATCCCTCCGCCGGAGCCGACCAGCAGACCAACGAGGAGCGCCGCGTTCGGCTCCGGCAGCATGCGGTTGATCGTCGTCTCGATACCAGAGCGGAGCTGCTGGATTGCGGCGGTGGGCATCGAAGTATCGGCAGGACCAGCCGGGGTAAGTCGAGGATAGAGAGCGGTGGCGACGACGTCCCGCGCAAGAAGCCGGCGCTCCCACGGATCATTCGGGTCGGTGGGACGGAGTCGCCCCTCGATCTCGATCAGGTCGCCCATCTCGACGGGCGGCAGCGCCGGGACGATGATCTGGATGCGCCCGTTCGGACGGGAGAGCTCCGGTCCTGCATCCACCTCGTCGATGCGGGCGAGGATCGTCGCATTGGCGCCGCGCGACTCGACGGGCGAGTCCACGATTGCCAGCAGGTGGAGCGGCCGATTGGGGACATCGCTCCAGGGCTGCGCCTGGTCGGCGAGTACGACCGCGCCACGCCACCAGCCCAATCCGACCGCTGCCACTCCGAGCAGCACCCAGGGCATCCGCTGGCCCAGGGCCCTCCTGACGATGAGACCGACCGTCGCACTCAACGCAGCGGCGATGCCAGCGCCACGCCACTGCTCCACCGAGCCAAACGGCGCGAGAACAACCCACACGGCCCCTGCCGCGACGATCAGGCTAAGCACCGGCGCGGTGTACCAGAGTCGGATCAATGCCCCACCTGGCGCGCGGCGCTACCGCCGAGCAACGGCCGCGCCGAACAGGCGAATTGCCGAACGATGGGACGCCGCTCCAACAGCCATAGCGCCCGATCATACCTTGCCGCCGAGCAACGGCGTGTCGCTGCCTAGCGAGGCCTGTGGTATCCTCCCGCGGTTCTCGCACGCGTGAATTCCCGAGCGGAGTGTGTCACGTGGCAGACCCGATCGATGACAACGCCTTCGGGGCGCCGAACGACACGACGATTCGCGTCCGTTACGCGGAAACTGACCAGATGGGCATCGTCTACTACGCGAACTACTTCGTCTGGTTCGAGCTCGGGCGCGTCGAGTTGCTGCGCGGACGCGGCCTCTCGTACCGCGACTTCGAGGAGCAAGAGGACTGCTTCATCGTGGTGGCGGACGCGCGCTGCACCTACCGGGCGCCCGCGCGCTATGACGACCTGATCACCATTCGCACCCGGGTCACCGGTGTGCGCAGCCGGGTCGTCACCTTTGGATATGAGATCCTCGCCGATGGCGACCGTCTCCTGGCCACCGGCGAAACGACGCACGTCATCACGGACCGCGGCGGGAAACCCCGCGCCCTTCCTGATTCTTATCGCGCTATCCTCGCGCCCATCAGTAACAGGTAGCAGCGTCGACAGTCCCCTCTCCCCGCTGGGAGAGGGCTAGGGTGAGGGCGCACCCACCGGTGATGACAAGAGTGGTGCCAATCGTGAGTCTCTCTTCTCTTCGTGACCAGGAGGTGGGCGCGAATCGGATCAGTCGGTCGGAACTGCCTAGTTCGCCCAGGCGCCTTTACCCCACGGAAGGGTCTCCTGCTGGGCGACGGGGCTCTCCTCCGCGAGCTCTGGAATCGTCTCGCCCGTTTGCTCCGCCCACCAGTCGGCGAACACGCGTCGGTGGCACCATTCGCCGGGCTTATCCAGATGCTCGAAGCAAAGCAGGATGAGCTCCTTGCCTGGGTCACCCGATTGGAGGGAAGCGAGCCTGCGCTGGATGGCAGCCACGCCGATGCGATCCAGCTTCGCGCGGTACGCCGCCGCAAAGGCCGGAGGATCGCTCCTCAGCTCCCGCAGCATGTGCTGCTCCGGCATGAGCTCTCGCACGCGGGAGCCCACCTGATAGGGGATCTTCCAGCGCACGCCACCCAGGCTAATCCCGACCGGGATATGGCGGGCCGGATCGATCGCGTGACTCGCGTAGTAGCTCGTCTTCATTCGGATTCTGAGCCTCATCCAAATCGTACCTTGTGCGAGGATGTAACAATCCTGTAACGTTCCGTCTCTGAAACCCACTGAGCCCAGGGCAGCAATTATTGAGGTGGACCGCGGTTATGGATGTTCGATTTGGTCTGTTGGTCCGGGGGATCTATATCATCGGAGTTATCGGGGGGTTGCTGGTAGGCCTGGCCGTCTCCACGGGAAGCGACCTGGGCGTCATGGGGATGGCGATTTCGGGTTGCCTGCTTGTCGGGCTCCTTACGGCGGACACCGACCCGGAACCAGACGTCGACTCTCGCGCCCGAGCCTCTATGTGGAGACGAGATCCTTGATCTTGTCGTACATCGAGTTGTTGATCACCTTGGCGTCGCGGAGCTGCTCCACGCTGGTGATCCGCCCATTCGCCTGACGGTAGTCGATGATCTTCCGAGCCGTGACCGGTCCGATTCCTGGTAGAGACTCGAGCATTTTCTGAGTGCCGGTGTTCAGGTTGATTTTGGCACCGGGGACGGCCGCCTGAGCCGCCGGCCGGCGCGTAGCCGTTGGCGCGGGCGCTACTGGCGGCGACACGAGCTCCTCAGCCTCCGGAGCCGCGGCAACGACCATGGCAGCCGGTATTGATGGCGCGCGAGCGGGGATGACGAGCTTTTGACCGTCCGCCACCTTGGCGACGAGGTTCAGCTCGTCCGTATTGGCGTCCTCAGTGGTGCCGCCGGCTGCCGCGATCGCCTCAAAGATTCTCGCACCGTCGGCCAACGTGTAGACGCCGGGGGCCGTGACCGCACCCGCGATGTGGACGTAGACCACGCTGGTTGGGGTGGGAACCCGCTCAATTGGTCGGACCTCGATGATGGGAGGCGCGGGGCGCGAGCCCATCACGAAGACGGCAGCCGTGACGAGTCCAACAAGTGCGACGATGACGCCCGTGACGTGGCTGGTGAGCCAGGCCTGCAAGATGAGTGCTCCGGCGCCGAGGTTTGGCGGATGACGTCAGCCATGGTACGCCGAGGCGCGGCCTCGCACAAGGTCTGATCGCTGCTGCGTGGAAACAACCGGCCAGGCACGAGATTCGGACCCAACGAACCCTCGCGCCCATCTTGGCTTTGCGGTACGATGGGGCCGACTAACCTCCGGGAGTGGTGCAATGAACACGATGTTCGCTGTCGTCATCGGAGCTGCCGTTGCGTACCTCGGCTACACGCGCTATGCCAGGCCCATCGACCGGGACGTGATCCAGGCGGACCCGAAGCGCATGACGCCCGCGCGGATGTACATGGATGGCGTCGACTTCGTGCCGACCAGCCGCAACGTGCTCTTCGGGTACCACTTCAAGTCCATCGCCGCGGCCGGGCCGATCGTCGGGGCGATCACCGCGGCCAATCTCTGGGGATGGCTGCCGGCGCTCGTCTGGCTTGCCGTGGGCGTCGCGTTCATCGGCTGGGTCTCGGACTACACGGCGATCATGGTTTCGATCCGCAACGAGGGCAACAGCCTCGGCGCGATCGCGCACCGCGTGATCGCGCCGCGGACCCGGCTGATCCTCTTCGTGTTCATCTTCTTCTACCTGCTCCTGATCGGCGGCGCGTTCGGGGGCATCCTCGCCGGCGTCATGAACAGCCAGTCGCAGGCGCCGCTCGGCATCCTGGTGCTGATGGCGATGGGCCTGCTCTTCGGCCAGATGCTCTACCGCTGGCGCATGGGCCTCATCGGCGCGACCGTCGTCGCCGTTGGCGTTACGTTCCTCGCGATCGGCTTCGGCCCGATGGCGAGCGACTTCTTCAAGGACACGATCAACGGCTCGATCAATGCGATGACCGGCAATCAGCCCGTCGTGACGTACTTCGACCCGACCGTGCCCGACCCGAAGACCGGCGTGCTGGTGGGCGCGGAGCAGCGCATCATGCCGAGCTTCGTGTTCTGGGCGATCTTCATCCTCGGCTTCTGCTACTTCGGCTCCGTCCTGCCGATCTGGCGGCTGGCCCAGCCCGTCGTTTACATCGGCTTCTGGGTCACCGCCGTCGCGATGCTGCTCGGCCTCCTCGGCGCGGCGCTCGCCGTTGTGTTGCGGCCGGAGCTGGCGCAGTTCCAGCTCGTCGCGTTCAAGGGCTTCGATCCAGGCGTGGGCGGCGCGCTGCAGCCCATCTGGCCCATGCTGTTCGTCACGATCGCCTGCGGGGCGATCTCCGGCTGGCATGCCCTCTTCGGTTCAGTCGGCACCGCGCGTCAGATCGAGAACGAGACCGACGCGCTCCCCGTCGGCGGCGGTTCGATGTTCATGGAGTTCTTCCTGGGTATCCTCGCGCTCCTGGCAGTGAGCGTCGCGGGGGGTGGTGCGGGCGCGGGCGCGTTCGCGAAGGGACTCGGCGGGTTCATCAGCGTGTTTGGCCTTCCGCAGGCGTACGGTGAGTCGCTCGCGTTCGCGGCGTTCGTCGTGATCGTGCTCGTCGTCACCCAGCTCATCTTTCGGGTGATGCGGGTCACGCTTAGCGAGTGGCTCGGGGAAACGATGCCCGCGTTCCGCAATCCCCACGTCTCCACGCTGGTTTCGCTGGTGCTGGCGCTGTTCCTCGTGCTGACCGGGACCTGGATCTACCTGTGGCAGCTTTTCGGCGGTGCCAATCAGCTCATGGCGTCCCTCTCGCTCCTGGTCGTCACGCTGTGGCTCATGTCGACGGGGAAGAGCGCGATGTGGGTTGGGATCCCGATGGTGTTCATGTATGTGACGACGGTCGCCGCGAACTTGGTGACGGCCTACAACCTGTACGTCACCGTCTTCACCTCAAACCTCGGTCAGCCCGGTCGCGTCGCACCGGTCGTTGGATCCGGCCTCATGATCGTCGTCGCCCTACTGCTGGTGGGCGCCGCGCTGGTCATCGGCTACGATGGTTGGCAGGCATATCGCCGCCTGCGCGTGCAGCCGTCTGGCGAGGCAATGCCAGCAAGCGCGTAGCTTGCTCCCCGAATGACACCTGCGCGATAACACACGGACCCGGCGGCAGCCGGCTGAGGGGGCGCGGGATTCAAGACCGGGTTCGCTCGTTCCGACGCGCGGTGGGCGAGTTCCTGTACGGCATGACGGGCTATGAGTTCGCCCACACGACGAATCGCATGCGCCATGACCTGGACACGCTGCTGATGGTGACGACGTTTGGCGATCTGATCGGCGTGCCCATCTTTCCGCCGTACTATGGGTTGCGCCTGCTGCCGTACGTGACGCCGAGCATCGCAAGCTGGAAGCGACAGATGCTGCGCGAGCGGCATCCGCTCGACCAGGAAGAGTTCGACCTCATCGAGATGTGAGCTCCGCGGGAAAGCGGACTCGACGTCGAAAGGGGAACACGTGTCTGAGGACAACGCGCCAGAGAGCCGAGAGAGGAACCCGTTCCGCCGCTTCATCGGAGGGTTCAAAGAGGTCGTCTACGGCATGGCCTCGCACGACATGGCGCGGCACGCCGTGCGGACGCGCGCGAGCATGGAGCATCTGTTCATCCTGACGACGATGGGCGACCTGCTCGGCGTGCCGATCCTGCCGCCGTACTACTCGATGCGGCTGCTGCCGTACGTCGTGCCGCAGATCTCTACCTGGAAGCGGCGCATGCTGCGCGAGAAAGACATGACGGACGCCCTCGGCTAATGGCGCTCAAGGATGTGTTCCTCCAATATCCTGGGCGCCGCTACATCATGTTTGGCGGCAAGGGCGGCCTCGGTAAAACCACGTTCTCCGCGGCCACCGGCTACTGGCTGGCGAAGCAGGGCCACCGCGTGCTGATCTTCTCGGTGGACCCGCAGGCGAGCCTTTCGGACATCTTTCAGCAAGATCTCTTCGGCAAGGGCCCCGTCCAGATCATGCCGAACCTGTGGGCCCAGGAGATCGACGCCGACCGCCGCGTCCGGGAATACCAGGACGAGATCCGGCAGAAGATCCTCGACATGTACGGCTTTGACAAAGTGCCCGACGAGATCGAGGAGTACATTCAAGCGGCGTCGGCCGAGCCGGCGATGGAAGAGAGCGCGATCTTCGACGCCGTCGTCGACATCGTCGTGTCGGGCGAGTACGACTACTACATTTACGATCTCGTCCCGCTCGGCCACGCGCTCTACTACCTGTCGATGGCGAAGATCTACGACGAGTGGATCAATCGCATCACCAAGCTGCGCGAGGAGATGCGCGAGTACGAGCAGGTCGCGGCGACGATGCGGCGCGAGAAGCTGACCGAAGAGGACCAGATCCTCACCGAGCTGCAGTACATCAAGCACCGCATCAGCACGTCGGCGCAGATTCTGACGGATCGCGAGCGCACTGCGTTCTTCTTCGTCGTCATCCCCGAGGAGATGGCGATTCTGGATACGAAGAAAGCTGCCGAGCTTTTCAGTAAGTTCGACGTACCCATCTCCGGCTACGTCGTAAACCGCGTCGTCCCGCCCGATCTGCTCGAGCGCCAGATCCCCGACTACCTGCGCAACCGCATCGCGATGCAGACCGGCTACCTGAACGAGATTCGCGGCTCGTTCGGCAGCCAGGTGCATGCCGAAGTGCCCGAGATGGAGCGTGACGTGACGGGCCTCGAGATGATCGAACAGCTCGCGCACACGATGTACGGCGAGTAGCGCGATGCACAGCCAGAACGTCTCGATGGCGGGCTACGCCGCGGCGCGTCCCGGCCTGAAGTACCTCTTCTACGGCGGCAAGGGCGGCGTTGGGAAGACGGTTATGGCGGCCGCCACGGGCACATGGTTCGCCGGTCAGGGGCGGCGCACGGTCCTGGCTTCGACCAATCCGGTCCATTCACTGTCGAGCTTGCTGGCGCAAGACGTCTTCGGCCAGCCGACGCAGGTCAACAACGTCCCGAACCTGTGGGCCTACGAGATCGACACGAAAGACACGATCGAGCGCTCCAAGCAGGAGATCAAAGAGAAGATCCAGTGGTTTTTGAAGTACGCGGAGATCACGACGCAGGCAGATCAGTTCGTCGAGTCCGCGACGATGAATCCGGCGTTCGAAGAGTCCGCCATGTTCGAGAACATGATCGACCTCATGTTCAAAGACGAGTACGACGTCTACGTCTTCGACACGGCCCCCACGGCGAATGCGCGGCGATTGCTGGGGATGTCGAAGGTGTACGGGCTGTGGGTCAACAAGATGCTGAAGTCGCGGGAGGAGGCGCGCTCGCTGCGTGAGCTGCTCTCATTCTCGAAGAAGAAGGAGAAGGATCCCCTCATGGAGTACCTCCTCTCCTTCCGCGACCGCATGACCCACGCCCGCGGCCTCCTCACCGACCCGGAGAAGACCGCATTCTTCTTCGCCACGCTTCCCGAGGCGCTGCCCATCGCGGTGATCACCCGCTTCATCGGCTGGTTCCACGAGTTCGGAATCCCCGTCGGTGGCGTGGTTGTGAACATGGTCATCGATCGCTCCTCGGTCACGGGCGACACCGATCCGTTTGTCCTGAACCGCATCGCGATGCAGGACGAGCATCTGCTGACGATTCGCGAGAAGTTCGGCGATGAGGTTCGGGCCGTCGTACCGCTGTACGATACTGAGGTGCGCGGCGTCGATCGCCTCCAGCGCCTGGCCAGCGCCATGTTTGCGTGACGAACGCTTGTCGTTCTCGGCGAGATTGACGCACGAGCGCCTCGGAATTCATTCCGCGGTGCGGGCTACACATCCCTGATTCCGCAGTGGCAGCGCGCGGTCTGGGTGACCGCTCAGATTCCATCCGCGGCGGGTGAAAGGGCCGCCGCTGAGCGGATCAGAGCGGCAAGGAACGTTTCGCCCGTTGGTTGCGCCTCGGAAGGCGAGTCAGGCGGCGCCAACGGACACCAGGATGCGGACGCCGTCGGCAGTCACGACCTCGGAATGCTCGACCGGTCCGGGCGGAGCTGGTGGGGTGGTGGGCTCGCTCGGCGCTATCTCCAGCACAACCCGTAAGCCAAGCCTGCTCGCCAGTCGCTGAAGCATCTCCGGAGTGGGATTGTGCTCCCCCAGTTCAAGCCGGGACACATGGGGCTGCCGGACGGCCAACTGCGTCGCGAGTTGTGTCTGAGACAGTCCATGTCTTACGCGGTAGCCCAACACAGCCAAAGCGATGGCACGAGCGAGTGCAGTGCGCTCCCACTCGGCACGGAACTCCGGGTCGTTCGCAAGTTGCTGCGCAAGAAGATCTTTGGCCTTAACCAGTCTCACGGTCATGGCTCATGCTCTCCCTGTTCGATCTCGGCGAGTCGGAGCTCGGCATGCTGGACTGCCGCACGGAAGCCTCGCGGGTCGACTCCCGCTTCGGGTCCCACGGCCGCGATGATCAGGGAGTCGCCGATGCGTCGGTAGAAGGCCCTGAAGCGGCTTCGCCCCGCTCGGGGACGTAGCTCTCGCAGCCGGTCCGCGTTTCTTGACGTTGCTGGTGTGCGGGAAACCCAGCAGGTCGCCGTAGACTTCAAGCTTCTCAATTGCCGCCTGCATCGCTCCGCGGTCGGTCACCGCAAGAGCGTGAAACTCGTCGGCCGCGGCGGGATGGAATGAGACGTCCACCGCGTGACTATACCACTGATGGTATGGCTACGTGGCTGCTCATCTCTCGATCGCGCCTGGCGAAGCACGATACAGTCAACAGCCTGACGAAGTACTGCCTTTCTCTGCCGAGCGCCATGGACGGCGCTACTGGCCGATAAGCTCGCTGACGGTAACGAAGTCGAAGCCCCGGCTTCGGAGTTGGTCGATGATGTCGGGCATCGCCTGGGCTGTCGCCAGCGGCGAGACGTGGTGGACGACGATCGCGCCCGGGACCGCTTGCCGAAGGACCGCCGTGCGCACCCGATCGGTGGTCGTCCCTTCGATCCAATCGCCGGAATCGAACGTCCAGTAGATTGAGCGGAATCCCTCCTCCTCCATCACGCGGAGAATGCGATCGTCGCGTGAACCGAAGGGCGGCCGCCAGAGCGACACGACGCGCGCCCCCGAAGCCGCCTCGATCGTCGCTGTGGCGCGCTGGGTCTCGGAGCGCATCTCGGCCTCGGTGAGCTTCTTGAAGTCCGGATGGGTATAGCTGTGGTTCGCGAGTTCGTGGCCCTCCGCGGCGATACGCGCGACGATATCGGGGTACCGCGCTGCGAAGGCGCCGGCGATGAAGAACGTGGATTTCACGGCGCGGTCGCGAAGCACGTCCAGCAGCAGCCGAATTGAGCCGTCGCCCGCGCCAGCATCGAAGGTGAGCGCAATCAGCGGCAGGTCAGGGTCGCCGCGCACGACCTCGCCGCGCTGGCCGAGCGTAAGACGTCGGGCAGGGAAGTCAGGCTGGGTCCAGTCGGCCGCCGGTGTGGAGATTGGCCCGACGTCTCTCAGGTCGAGCCAGCCCTGGCGCGCGCTGACGCTTCGGTTGCCGGAGAAGCGCACGGGCACGCGTTCGGGTGTCGACGCACCGAGGACCAGGAAGTAGGTTCCCGCCGCAAGTCTGCCAAGCGAAGGTGCATTCGCGTCGGGACCGTCCCAGAGCTGGGTCGGGCGATGGGCCGCGACCCACTGTTGGGGCGGTTCCTCCGCCGCATCGAAGACACCGGGCTCTTGCCTGCGAATCTCGGACGAGACAAGCTCGATTCCCTGTGCTGCGGCCGCGGTGTGGATGCTCGATACCGGAGGATCGCTCGCGCGGGCGCAGCTACTCAGTATGATGAGCAGTGCGCAGGTGATTGCCGCCATGGTAGAACCGAAAGAGATGCGGAGCCGGAACCGGGTCCGCGCCCTTGCTGTTCGCACTGACCGTCTCCAGCCGCGCAAGAGTTACCTGGCGCAGCATGACACATCGAAGACGCTGACGGCTACACTGCCGGGAGGGAACCGTGGTTCTCTACGCGATGACCTGGGACCTGCCTCCAGACCTGGAAAAGCTTCAGGTCTATCTCAATAAGGCCCGCAACGACTGGATTCCGACCATCCTCGCGCACCCGGGCGTCAGCGACATCTCCATGTATCGCAATCCGCTCGAGAGCAGCCCGCAGGCGCTCCTCGTCATGACCTTCACCGATCTGGATTCCTGGCAACAGTACGTCGGCTCGCACGACAACGAGCGGATCAGCATGGAGCTGCGCACGCTGGGATGCAGTGGCATCGTCACCCGGATCTGGATCCCGTCTGCGATGACGCCGTCGCCGCTCCATCAGGGCGACAGCCCCACGCCGGCTCGATCGGATCGGCCGTAGCTGGCGTGACCGTTTGGGCATTCGTCTCGGACGTTCACGGCAATCTGCGTGCCCTGCGCCAGGCTGAGCGGTTTGCGCAAGCAGCGCGAGCCGACCACTTCATCGCACTCGGGGACATCATCGGTCGTGGCGATCCGGCGGGCTGCGTCGCCTGGGTGCGCGACCACGCTACCATCGCGATCGCCGGGAACCGCGATCTCGACTATCTGGACCACGTAACCCCGGAGCTGCAGGCGGTTGTGCTTGGCTGGCCCAACGAAGCGACCGCGTCGGACTTTGTGGTGAGTCATGGCGACCCAAAGCTGCACCGTCCGCTCAACTCCACCGCCGAACGCGATGCGTTTCGGCGGGTCGCGACGCTGCTCGAGGAGCGGCAGTTGCGCGTTTGGTTCTTCGGGCATACGCACCGCTCACGCTGCTGGGAGCTCGAGGATGAGTCGGTTCGTGCCATTGATCCGGCGTCGGTCACACTCCGCGAGGGGGTCGGGTACGTCGTCAATGTGGGCACCACCGGCCTGCCATTGCCGGGTCGTGGCGGTGCCGCGTTCGTGCTCTATGACGATCGTGCGAGGCGTATCCGGTCGCTGGCACTCGATCTCAGATCCGACCGGAGCCCCGACAAACCCTATGCTATGATTCTCGAAGCAATGCGAGGGGGCGAGTGAGCAGGTGACGGAACAGCCCTTTACGTACTTCGATCATGCGGCGACCACCGCTGTCCACCCGGCTGTCGTCGAGGCGATGCTGCCCTTTTTCAGCGAGCGTTACGGCAACCCATCAGGCTCCTACGCCCTCGCTCGGGATGCCCGGAAGGCACTTGACGAGGCGCAGGACTCAGTCGCCGAACTGCTAGGCTGCCGCTCGAGCGAAGTGATCTTCACGAGTGGGGGCAGCGAGGGTGACAACCTTGCGATCAAGGGGGTGGCTTTCGCCTGCCGCGATCGAGGCCGTCACATCGTCTCGACCGCCGTGGAGCACCACGCCGTGATTCATGCCCTCGAGCATCTGCGGACCTACTTCGACTTCGACGTCACTGTTGTCGATGTCGACCGCTACGGGCGGGTCGATCCGGACACCATTGGCCGGGCGCTGCGGCCGGACACGATTCTAGTCAGCGTCATGCTGGCAAACAATGAGATCGGGACGATCGAGCCGCTGGCCGAGGTGGCGGCGATCGCGCACGCGCGCGGAATTCCAGTCCATACAGACGCAGTCCAAGGACCCGCGAGTCTCGAGCTCGATGTAAACGCGCTCGGCGTGGACCTGCTCGCGCTTTCGGCACACAAGTTCAACGGACCGAAAGGCGCGGGGCTCCTTTACCTGCGGCGGGGGACCCCGATCCTGCCCCAGCAGCAGGGGGGCGGCCAGGAGCGCGGATTGCGTGCGGGTACGGAGAACACCGCGGGTATCGTCGGCACAGCGACGGCGCTTCGTCTGGCGCAAGAGCAGCGCGCCGCCTATGTGGCCCACTGCCTCCCCCTGCGGGACGCGCTGATCGAAGGCGCGCTGGCAGCGGTGGATGACAGCGAGCTTACGGGGCACCCGACGGAGCGCCTGGCGAACAACGCAAGCTTCGCGTTCCGCGGCGCGGACGGCGAGGCCATGCTGATGGCGCTCGACGCCGAAGGCTTCGCGACGTCGGCCGGGAGCGCCTGCACGTCGGGCACCCTTGAGGTGTCCCACGTCCTGCGCGCGATCGGGCTGGACGATGAGCGCGGCGCCGGCAGCCTGCGCGTCACGGTTGGCATGGACAACACGCAGGCCGACGTGGCGCGCTTCCTGGGCGTGCTCCCGCGCATTGTGGACCGCGCCCGGGCGGCCCGCCGGATGTCGGTCGGCTAACGGCCGACGCTAACTCTCCGAACCGCCTTTGTCATCCCCTGAGTCGGGCTCAAGCGCCTGCTTGATCGCGGCGACGAAGTGCTGTTCCGGCACGGCTCCAACGAACTCAACCTTGTCGTTGATGATGATCTTGGGGACGCCGGTCACGCCGTAAGACTGGCAGAGCTCGGGAAACTCGCTCGCCTCGATGACGTCCGCGGTCACGTTCGGGAATTCGACCGCCATCTGGTGGGCCAAACTGGCCACCCGCGGGCAATGCGGTCAGGTGGGGGTAACGAACACCTGCAGATGGATTGGGCCGGTGATCGCGCTGAGGGCCTCGCGAGTCTCCGCCGAGAGGGCCGTCTCGCCGCGCGAGGCGTGTTGGATGTCCTGGATGAAGTTGGGGAACTCGCTGCCGGCTGGGGCGCCGAAGTACCGCACAGCACCCTTCGCCTTGCCCTTGATCACGATGGCGGGGACGCGCGTCACGCCGTAGCGCTGCGCCTCTTCGCGCTCGCTCTCGAAGTTGTGCACCTCGACGGACACCTTGTCCGAGATGCTGGCGACTTCCTCGATGAGCTGCTGCACGTCGTTACAGGACTCGCAGGTCGTTCGCCCAGGGACGATCAGCTTCGAGGTTGGAATCGTGAAGTAGTGGACCTGCACTGGCCCGTCGAGGGTCTCCTCGAACATCTGGGCGATCGTCGCCCGATCTTGCTCGCGGATGAACGCCATCGCCCCCTCCTTGAGGTGTTTCCCTGAATTCTAATCGGGCTTGATACCCGGCGCCCCCCCCCCCCGTCGTTGATGCGCGGCCCCCTAGCGGGTCATCGTGGAGCTAGAGACCATAGGAAACGCGGACTCGGGCCTTGATCACCATTTCGCCACTTTCCACCGGCGGCGCAGGGGCGGCTGCAAGAGCTGGCGCCGCGCGCGCGAAATCGGCCTGGGCTGCCCCAGTCGGGAATGAGACGCTCTCTTCCTGGATCGAAATGACGCCGCTGATGCTCACACCCGCGGCCGAGGCCATCGCCTGAGCCTTGCTCTCCGCGTTCACGACCGCGTTCGCCAGTGCCTGGAGTCGGAGTTGCTCCGGATTCGCGAAGCTGAAGCGCAAACCGCCGATGTTGTTCGCCCCATTGGCGAGGACGGCGTCGAGGACGGTGCTGGTGCGGCGGAGGTCCCGGACGGTGAGCGAGATGTTGTTGCTCGCCCGGTAGCCTTCGATCTCTACAGTCTCGTCACCGCGGGGGCGTTGGCGGTAGATCGGCGTGAGCGACAGGCCGGTGGTTTGGATGTCGCGACTCTCGACGCCAAGCCCTCGCGCCGCGGCGATCACGGCGGCAAGGCGGCGGCTCACCTCATCCATCGCCTCCTGGGAGCTGGCCGCTTGCTGCGTCACGCCTGCGGTCACGACAGCAATATCTGGCTCCGCGCGAACTTCGCCTTCGCCGGAGACAGTGATCCCACTGAAATCCCGATCGCCGGTCCGCTGGGCGAGCGCCAGGCCGGCCCCACCCCCAGGAATCGGCAGCCAAACGGCGGCGATCACGAAGACGGTGAATCCGAGTTGTAGCCAGTGGGAAGCTCGAAATACGTGCGACACCGCTCACCTCCAACGAGTTCAGTTGTGCCTTAGACGTTACATCACATTGCCGAGCCGGGAGAGTCAGCGCTCGGCAGAGTCGTGCGGCCGTGATCCAAGCCGTCGCGGAGGTCCGTCGGTCGCCAAGATCGTATCGCTCCACGTGAGCTGCAATCGGCCGTTCGGTCCATCCCATTCGACCCACGGGCGTAAGGTCAGAGCCATGTTGGGCGCGAGCACGGTAGGCTCCGGACGGCCCCGGTCGTTCCGCTGGGGCGGGAAGCAGGGCAGATCCTCGCCGAGTCCCGCGCCGAGGATCTCGAGTCGGACCGCATATCGATCGGTTGCCGCGGCGCGTGCGGCGATCTCCAGGTCGATCACGCTCTGGCCAGGAACGAGGACCTCCAAGATACGACCCCACGCGTCGACGTGAACTTGCCAGGCATCCTGCCATTCACCGGGTAAAGGTCCAACCGTCGCGAGTTGGGTGCCGCCCGCTTCATACCCCGCAACGGAGCCGCGAAGCCCGGCCATGAGCAAGTCGCCACGTTCGGCCGCACGGCCGAGGGGGCCTGGAGGTGGGTGGCCGGCGCTCATTGGTGCCAACCCGACGACGGCATGGCGAGGTGGGTCGCCGCCCGCGCGTACGGCGCCCAGGGTCATCTGCGCCCACACCTCGCGGTCCCGGACCCCCGCGCCCAACGCGCTGACTGCCGCGAGCAGGCCGGCATCGGTACTGGCCGCGGCGCGCTCGAGGACGGCGATCTCCTCCGCGCTCTTGATCGCGCGCACTTCTTGCATCAGCGTTGTCGCGCCCACCCACCGTGTTCGCGGAAAAGCCTCGCGCATCCAGATGAACGTGTTGTAGTTCAGGTCGCCATCGGGGTGCGCGGTGCTCGTATCGAGTCCGACGACCCCGATGATCTTGCCGTTCGCGTTTAGCTCGTTGAGCCGCGCGACGATGCCGTCAGCCCACCGCCGTCCAACTTGCCGAATGTCCGTGACCCAGTCCTGCGCTGCCGGGGCAACGAGGCCGGTGTCGCTCAGCAGTGTGACCTCGTCGCGGAGAGGAATAATCGTCGGACCAATGTCGTACGCTGCCTGGGTGAGGTATCTGGTGTCGGTTTCGCTTGGCACGACGAGGAGATCCAGGCTCCCGGTCTCCATCAGCGCCCGGATGGTGTTCCACCGCCGATCGCGCTCCCCCATCGAGAATCGCGGAGCTGGCAGCAGTGCGGTGGCCGCCGGATTCGACGTGCTCAAACTACCGCCAACCTGGCTCGACACACAATGAGCAGAACGTAACGTGAGCACTCTGACGTGAGGGTCCGAGTCCCATATCGTGCGCGCGTCCCGGTCCTTGGGGCGCTGGCTCTCCTGGCCGGACTCTCGATCGGTTGGGCTCCCGATCTCGTCGAGCGACGCGTCGACCAGCTCGCAGCGCCGTGGGCGTGGAGCGTCATCGACTGGGAGAGCCGCAATCTGCCAGTCGGACTCCTCGGCGTCGCCCAGCGTGCCATTGCGCCGCCGCCGCGCGAGGTCAAGCGCGACACCGTACGGACGTTCTTGCGCGGTGAGCTCCCGCCGAAACAGCACGACATGCTTCGCGTTGCCTTCGCCGAGGTGATCGAGGAGGAGCTACGGCGACGCGGTGTGGCAAGCCTGGGCCGGCTGGCATTCCCGCCCGTCGCGGTTGCCGCGACGGGCTCACCGCGTGTACTCGCCGTGTCGCCACGCCCCGAGATTCGCCTTCAGCACTGGGTCCTCCTACCAGGGGAGCTCGAGCTGCGGGTCGCCGAAGAGCTCGAGCGATCGGTCGAGCGCCTCGACCTCTCGGCACTAGTCGTACGGACGGGTGGGATTTCCACCTATCCGACCATTGCGCCGATCGACACTGATCCTCAGTTTACGCTCCAGACTGTGGCACACGAGTGGACCCACACGGCTCTTTTCTTCACGCCGCTCGGTCTATCCTATGGGAGGAGCCCCGAGGCCAGGGCGATCAACGAGACAACGGCGGACGTGGTCGGGACCGAGGTCGCAACGGCGATTGCAACCGACCTCGGCGTTCCGCCTCCCCCAAAGGAGCCCTATTCGAGGGAGCCCAATTCGAGTGGAGACGACATCCTGGCCGACCTGCGTCGGATCCGGCAGGAGGTCGACGCCCGGCTGGCGGCCGGCGACGTCGTCGGCGCGGAGGCGTATATGGAGGAGCAGCGCCGAGGACTCGAAGCCCGAGGATATCGGATCCGCCGGCTGAATCAGGCCTACTTCGCGTTCCACGGCAACTATGCCGAGGGGCCGGCGGCTTCGACGGAGGTGCTCGACGACCTGCACGAGCTGCGCGATCGCAGTGGTTCGCTCGGCGACTTCATCGGTCGTGCCGGGGCGATCACCAGCCTCGAAGAGCTGCGCCGAGCCATTGGCCGTTAGGTGACGCCGGCGCGAACCAGCCGAACCCGCCGATACGCGAAGTAGGCCATCGCCAGACTGAGAAACAGCCCGACGGGGCCGTCACCCCACCCGCGGTGCGTGAAGTAACGACGACCGAACTCGCGGAGCGGCGCGCCGATCAGCGCCCGCCGCCGAGGATGGTCGCCCTGCTGGATCATGCTCTGCGCCTCCAACTCCGTGTAGCGGCGCTGCTTGCGGAAGAACTGCCGAAATGAGCGGTAGTTCAGGTGGAGAAGGGGCTCCTGAAGATGCCCCGTTGGCCCGGTGACCTCGGCCCGCTCATGAACCAGCAGCGACTCGTCATACCGAGCCACGTCGCGCCGCAATAGCCGGAGCTGCTCGTCGGGATACCAGCCGCCGCCGAGGATCAGCCGCCCGAACATGACGTTCAGGCGTGGGACCCAGAAGCCCACTGACGCCGGCTTCGGCTCAACGTTGCGTCGCGCGTGCGCGTCATCCACGGCCGCAGCGCCGGCGACGGCGGCTCGCGTTTCGTCTGCGAGCGCCGGCGAGACCCGCTCGTCGGCGTCCACAAAGAACACCCAGTCGCCGGCGGCGAGATCCAGGGCCGCGTTGCGCAAGGCGGAGAAAGAAACGAAGCCGCGCGTTTCAACGCGGTCGGCGATCGCGGCCGCAATCTCGCGGGAGTCATCCTGCGTGGCATCGTCGACGACGACGAGCACCTCGTCCGCCCAACGCAGGGTCGGCAGCAGCTCGGCGAGGTTCGCCGCCTCGTCCCGCGCCACGACGCACGCGGTGATGGTGCTCAAGCGCCCAACTCCCGCAACGCCTGCTCCACGCCGGCGAGACGTTCGGCTGCCCGGCCTGGTGCGGGATCAGCAGCGGCTGCGAGACCGCGCAGCCGACGCCGCTCGTGCATGAGGCCGAGACGGGTGATGCAGCGAACGGCGAGGCGAAAGCACCGACCCCGGTACTTGGCGTGGAGGCGCTGCCGGCTACGGTAGAGATACGCGAGGCTGGCGGCTGGAGCGCTTGCCGCGCTTTGGCCGCCGTGATGCAGTACGGCGGCGGTGGGCACGTGATTGATCTCCCAACCCAGACGCTTGGCGCGCATGCACCAATCGACTTCCTCGCAGTACAGAAAGAATCCTTCGTCAAACGGCCCGACTTCTTCCCAGGCAGCGCGGCGCACCAGCAGACAGGCACCCAGCGGGTGGTCGATCGCCACGGGCGTATCATCGCGCGCGGTGATCCGCCCGTTGAGCGGCCCATGCAGCACCCGACCCGGGTGAGGGAAGAACTCGAGCCACGTCATGAGGAGGGTGGGGTAGGTAAACGCGCCATCCTGGGGTGACCCATCCGCGTCGATGAACCGTGGGCCCGCCCCTGCCACGCGCGGCGACGCCTCTAGGTGCGCATGGAGCGCGGCCAGCGAGCCGGCGCAGAGCTCCGCGTCTGGATTCAGAAACAGCAGGTAGCGAGCCGTGGCGAGACGTGCGCCGGCGTTGCAGCCCGCGGAAAAGCCCCGATTCTGGCCCATCGGAACCGAGCGAACTTCGGGGAATCGTTCGTTGACGAGCGCGAGCGTGCCGTCAGTCGACGCGTTGTCGACGACGATCGTCTCGACCGGCATTCCGGCGTGAGCCGTGATCGATGCGAGGCATGCGGCGATGGTGTCCTGAGACTCGTAGCCCACAATGATGATTGAGACGGCGGCTGCGCCCACAGGGCGATGGTAGCAAGGCCCGTGGGGTGTCAGCAATGAAGACCGGTCAGGATGGTAAAATCCGCGCGAAGGAACAGGCTTGTTGATCGATACGCATGCGCATCTCAGTGCGGATGCGTTCACGGATGACCTGGACGTCGTCCTTGAACGCGCCGCTGCGGTGGGGGTCGGCCAGATCGTGTGCGTGGGGTACGACCTCGCGACGAGTGAGGGCGCGATCGCCCTCGCGGAGCGCCATCAGCATATTTTCGCCACCGTTGGGCTGCATCCGAATGCCGTGGCGGAGGCGCCCTCCGACTGGAGACCGCGCCTTGCCTCGCTGGCGCGCCACCCGCGCGTGGTCGCGGTCGGTGAGACGGGCCTGGATTACTACCGAGACTGGTCAACCCCTGAGCGGCAGCTTGTAGGGCTGCGCTGGCATTTCGAGCTCGCGGATGAGCTCGGCCTTCCCGTCATCATCCACAATCGGGACGCGAGTGGTGATATCACGTCCGAGCTCGAGCATTGGGTCGCACACCGATCCGGCACCGCCATGCCCGGCGTCCTGCACTCGTTCACGGGCGACGAGGCGATGATGCGCGCCTGCGTAGCCGCGGGCTTCGCCATCTCCTTCTCCGGCATGGTCACCTTCAGCAACCGATCGACCGACTATCTGCGTGATGTAGCCGGCCTTGTGCCCGATGATGCGCTCCTCGTCGAGACGGATTGCCCCTATCTCGCCCCCACGCCGCACCGCGGGAAGCGGAACGAGCCATCGTACGTACGGGCAACGGCCGAACGGGTCGCGGCAGTGCGAGGCACTTCGGTCGAGGAAGTCGAGCGGCTTACGACGGCGAATGCACGCCGGACGTTTGCTCGGATCGGGTCAACCTCCAGTGGCTAGGACGGCCAGCGTCATCTTCCGGCCGATTGAGGACGATCTCAAACAGGTCGAGGACCGGATCCGGGCGACGATCGACATCGATCATCCGCTGCTTCGTGCCTTGCTCCAGCAAGTCATGCAGGCGCCCGCGAAGCGGATCCGTCCCGCCCTGACGATCGCAAGCGGCAAGCTCTTCCGCTCCGGCAGCGCGAGCCTGGAAGCGATGGCAGCATCGATCGAGTTTCTTCATACGGCGACGCTCATCCATGACGACGTCATTGACCTGGCAGACGTGCGCCGCGGGGAGCCTACGCTGGCTGCCCTTGCGGGGACGCGCGTCGCGATTCTGGTCGGCGACTATCTGTTCGCCGAAGCGGCGGCCACAGCCAGCCAAACCAATAACTTGCGGATCATGCGCCTCTTTGCCGAGTCGGTCATGACGGTCTGCCGCGGGCAGATCCATGAAGGGGCGAACGAGGCGCTCGTGGACACTGTCTGGGACCGCGACAGCTACTACCGCACGATCGACGCGAAGACCGCCGCGCTTTTCGTGCTCGCTTGTCATGCGGGGGCGATTCTCGGCGAGGCGACGCTGAAACAGACCGAGGCGCTCCGCCGGTACGGAAAATCACTCGGTCTCGCCTTCCAGATCGTCGATGACGTGCTGGATCTTGTCGGCGACGAGCACGTCATGGGCAAGCCCGCGGGAAGCGACTTGCGTCAGGGCGTGATCACCCTGCCGATGATCTACCTGCGCGACGAACTGCCCGGGGACCTGCTGCGTGGACTCGCGCTCGGAAACGGTTCTCGCGACGAGGCGATTCAGGAAATATCGGCCTTTGCCCGCACGAGCCGCGGGGTTGAGCGGGCGCAACGAGATGCGAGGGAGCTCATCGATCACGCCCTGGTCGCGCTCCGCGAGCTGCCAGGGGGTGAGACGCATGATCTGCTCGAGGAGCTCGCCGCGACGGTGACGAGCCGGCAGGCCTAGGCCCCACCGGCCGCGTCGCCCAAGGACCTTTTCGGGGAAGCGCCGCCCTCACGCGCCTGGCCGGAATCGGTCAGAACCGCTGCTGCGTCGGGACCAGGTACTCCCGAGGCGTCCACCCCCGGTTCGCGTTTCGATCCTCCACGTTTATCCAGCCTCGCCCGTCGACGATCTCTTCCGGGCCGATCACCCGCACAGGAAGACCGTCGCGGAGCGCCACGATCCCCGGTGATCCTTGGCGGGGCTCGCGTCGGATGAATGCGCCTGAGCCGCCCGTGTTTCCGATCTGCAGGAATTCAGGTAGCGACTCTGGTGTCGTCGTCAGCTCGGGCGTTGACGTTGATTCGCGGATCGCGGTCGCGGCGGCCTCGGGCTCGGCAGCGAGTTCGGGCTCGGTTTCGATCTGCGTGAACGGAGGTGGTGATGCCGCGGGTTCGGCGGGAGGGCGCCGCGCGCTCACCACGGCGAAGATGGAGATAATCGCCGCGATGATGAGCACAACGATGAACGCGGTGGCGATGATCCAGATGATCGGGAAGCGCCGGCGTTCGACGATGAAGGGGCGCCCGCACCACTCACACTCACGTGCTGCAGGGTCATTGCGACCGCCACAGCCGGGGCAGATGAGCACGAGGCCTCCCGAGAAGAGTTCAGAGGAATATCCCGCGGCGGTCACCAGACCGTGGCGGGCCAGCGGTGAGTAGCGTAGCACCTGTGACAGATCACCGAAAGGCGCCCGAGGCCCTTCACAACGATTGTGATTAGGTCGTGCCGCGGTGTCACAGGCCGAGACTCGTCGGCCGAGCCGGGGCTTCGCGAAACACGAGGGCTGCCGGTTCCTTAGAATGTCCCAGCGGCTGATCGCTCGTCGCGGAGGCCCCCGCAGGGTGCAAGGCGAATCATTTGGCTGGGTAGCTGAGGCGCTGCAGCGCGTTGTCGAGCAGCGGCGCTTCGCTGACGTGGCGACCGTCATCAGCACTTTACGCAGCGGTCCGGTCGCCCTAGGCGTAAAGCTGGTGGTCGAGCGGGATGGTGAGACCTGGGGAAGCCTCGGCGATGCGGAGCTCGATCGGGCCGTGGTCGCCGATGCCGCAGACGTGCTGGCGACCCGCCGAAGTCGCGTGGCGAGCTATTCCTTGCCTGGCGGCGAAGTCGACGTCTTTCACGAGGTCCTCGAGCCGCAGCCAGAGCTCTTGATCATCGGCGCAGGGCACATTGCCGTTCCGCTTGCCCGCTTTGGGAAGATGGTCGGCTTTGAGGTGACCGTTCTCGACGACCGCGACAAGTACGCGAGTGTGGAGCGGTTTCCCGACGCGGACCGCGTGATTGCCGCGGACTTCGGGGAAACCCTCACGGATTGGCCGATCACGCCCGCTACCTACGTCGTCATCATTACCCGGGCGCACACGTTTGACGAGGAATCGCTTCGCATCATTTTGGACCGTGAAAGTGCCTACATCGGCATGATCGGCAGTCGGCGCCGGGTCCAGGTGGTTCTGCGGACGTTGATGAACGAGGGCTACGACCGGGATCGGCTCGCGATGGTGCGCGCCCCGATCGGGCTCGACATCGCCGCTGAGACCCCAGACGAGATCGCGCTCGCGATCATCGCTGAGGTTGTAGCCGCCCGTCGCGGTGGCAGCGGGGGGCCGCTTTCTCAGGAGCATCGGCCGATCGCGTATTGAGCCACCCGTATTGAGTCACGATGAGTTGGGACTGCGTCCCGCGGAAGGAGGACTACCCATGCCAGCAGCAGACGATCTCGGCGCGATGCTGCGTGAAGCTCGACGCCGGGTGGAGGCCGGCGAGCAGGTTGCCCTCGCCACGATTGTGCGGACGCGGGGGTCGACGCCCCGCGAGGTCGGCGCGAAGATGCTCGTCTTCGGCGACGGACTGTGCATGGGATCAGTCGGCGGTGGCTGCGGCGAGGTGGATGTCCTGCAGGAGACGTTGCGGGTCCTGGAGACCGGTCAGCCGTCCCTCTTGCACGTCGACCTGACCGCCGATGAGGCGGAGGAGAGTGGCGACGTCTGTGGGGGCATCATGGATGTGTTCATCGAGCCCATCAGTTCGCGGTAGCGCTAGCGGGCCCGCACCGCCTGGCGGGCCTTCCAGTCTTTCAGGATGTGGAAGTCATTTGGAAACGCGAGCTCGGGCATCTCGTCGACATCGAAGAGCCCAACCTCGCTGACTTCGTCGCCGGCTCCCAGCGTCCCGCCCACGGCGCGGGCGATGTATACGGCGAGAACGATCGGATTGTTCGGCTCGGAGTAGAGCCCAAGGAGTTCCTCGATCTCCACGACGAGGCAGGTCTCTTCGTTCACCTCGCGGACCGCGGCTGCGGGCACAGGCTCACCGCGATCGACGTAACCTGACGGGAAGGACCAGTAGCCGCGGCGAGGATTGATGGAGCGGCGCCCAAGGACGAGCTTGCCATCGATGCAGACGAGCGCGACGGCGACGAGCTTCGGGTCCTCGTAATGAACGAATTCGCAAGTGGGGCAGGCGGGCCGGTCACGACCAGCCACCGCGCGGGCGACGAGCGGCGATGCGCACTCAGGGCAGAACTTCACGCCGGGCCTCTGGGGTCAGTGTGCCCGGGAAGCGGGCCAACCTCAGGCTACCACAGCCCGACGCGGGTCGGCTAGCTCGGCATCCTGCGCGAGTTGGCGGCCCCCGGGCCCTTTGGTACAATATGCCGCGAATGCTCACGCGGAAGTGGCTCAGTGGTAGAGCATCACCTTGCCAAGGTGAGGGTCGCGGGTTCGAATCCCGTCTTCCGCTCCAGCCGAACAGAGTGGGCTCGTTCCGCAAGGGGCGAGCCCATCCTTACTATTTGGCACCGAGCGCCTCCCGTGCCTTCCTAAACCTCCGTGGGCGTGTGTAATGAAAGTTGAGACCCAGGAACTTCCAGACAGCCAGGTAGAGCTTTCCTTCGAGATCGAGGACGACCGGGTCGAGCGGGCGATGCATGCCGCCTACAAGCGGCTCGCCGGCAAAGTCAACATCTCGGGCTTCCGCCGCGGCAAGGCGCCGCGCGCGTTGGTCGAGCGAGTGCTCGGTCGCGAAGCGCTCCTCGAGGAGGCGCTGAACCACCTCCTACCGGAGGTATTTGACGAAGCCGTTAGCGAGAACAACGTCAAGGCTCTTACCGAGCCCCAATTCAGCGTGGAAAGCGTAAGCCCGCTAAAGGCCAAGGCCACCGTCGTGGTCCCCCCGCCAGTCGAGCTCGGCGACTATCACGCCATCGACCACCCGATTCCCGATGCCGAAGTCAAGGACGAGGAGATCGTCGCCGTTCTCGACCAGCTCCGCGAAGCCCACGCGCAGTGGGTGCCCGTGGAGCGCGCCGCCGCGATCGACGACCGGCTCACGATGGACGTCGAGGGCCGCGCCGAGAACGAACGCGTCTTCAACCAGGAAAACGTCGAATTCGTCCTGGAAGCGGGTAGTCCTAACCCGATGCCTGGTTTCTCCGAGGCACTTGTCGGCATCCAGGCCGGGGAGACGCGAGAGTTCGAGCTAGCTGAGGAGGCTCCTCAGAGCGAGAGGACCGCGGAGACTCCTGGGACCGAGGCCGCCGTCGAGGCGCCTGAAAGCGGGGCCACCGCCGAGGCGACTGAGGGCGAGGCGACCGGAGGCGCTCCTGACAGCGAGTTACTCTCGGACGTGGAGCCCCCTGCGCTGACGCCGCGAACGATGACGTTCATCGTTACCGCGCAGGACGTCAAGGAGAAAGAGCTGCCAGAGCTCGACGACGAGTTCGCGGCGGGCCTTGGATCCTACGAGAATCTCGCTGACCTGCGGTCGCGTATCGAGCGCCAGCTCCGCGAGCGGGCCGAGAGCACCGCGCGAATGGATGCCCAACAGAAGGTTCTGGAGGAGGCGATCTCCTCCGCGACGGTCGCGCTTCCCGCGCGTCTCATCGAGCAACAGACCCACCGCCTGCACGACCGGTTCGCTCGGCAGCTTGACAGTGGTGGATTTTCGATAGAACAATATCTCCGGGCGCGTCACACTTCCTTCGAGGAGTTTGAGGCCGAGCTTGCGGCGGACGCGGAGCGGAGCCTCAAGCGAAGCCTGGTTCTTCAGGAGATCGCCCAACGTGAGGGCATCTCGGTTACCGACGAGGAGGTGGATACGGGCATCCGCGAAGCATTCGCGAGCGAGGATGCTCAGGAGCGCGTTATCACGCGGGCACTCAAGCTTCCGGACCTGCGGGAGCGCGTACGCACCCAGTTGCTCGAGGAGCGGGCTGCGAGCTGGCTCGTCGAGCACGCGACAAAGAGCATTTCCTCTGACCGGGCGCCGGGCGACGAGGCCTCAGGTGAGGGCCCGAGCAGCCAGGCCCCGGACGACGCGGCCACGACAGACGCAGCTCAAACTGGGGCGGCCGCGTCATCAGAAGGTCAAGGTGAAAAAGATGCTGGATGACCGCCTGCTCAACGTCATGGTGCCGATGGTCGTCGAATCGACGAACCGCGGCGAGCGCGCGTACGACATCTACTCCCTGCTGCTCAAAGAGCGTATTGTCTTCATGGGCTCGGCGGTCGACGACCACGTTGCCAATCTGATCATCGCTCAGCTCCTTTTCCTGGAGCGAGAGGATCCCGACAAAGACATCCAGATGTACATCCACTCCCCTGGCGGGGTCATCACCGCGGGTCTCGCGATCTACGACACGATGCAGCTCATCCGCCCGGACGTCTCGACGATCTGCGTTGGGATGGCGGCCAGCATGGGCGCGGTTCTCTTGGTCGGTGGGGCAAAGGGCAAGCGCTTCTCGCTTCCGAGCGCCACCGTCATGCTGCATCAGGCGGCCGGAGGCTTCGAGGGGACGGCATCGGACATCGAGATCCGTGCCAAGGAGATCATCCGGTTGCAGAATCGGATCCGCGAGATACTGGTACTGCACACGGGTCAGCCGATGGATCGCATCGCTCGCGACTCAGATCGTGACTTCTTCATGACTCCGGAACAGGCGCTGGAGTACGGAATCATCGATCATATTATTGGCCAAGCGAAGGTTGGGTCCGCGGAGGCCGCCGCGACCGCGGAAAACGCCGCTGAGCCGGCCCCGGTTGAATCAGGAACCTCGTCCAAGAAGGCGAGCGCGCAGTCCTAGCGACAACGCCTGCACGGCGCGGGCACGGGAGAGCTCATGGTTACTTCTCGCGGAAGCCGCGGTCCCTACCACTGTTCGTTTTGCGGAAAGAGCCAGGACCAGGTCAAGCGACTCATCGCCGGGCCCGGATCGGTGTACATCTGCGACGAGTGTGTGGAGCTGTGCCGCGAGATCATCAGTGAGGAGAACGCCCCGGCGACTGCCCGGCCGAAGGCCGCGGTCGCCAAGCTTCCCACCCCGAAGAAGATCTACGATCAGCTCAACCAGTACGTGATCGGCCAGGACCGCGCCAAAAAGGTCCTCTCGGTCGCGGTCTACAACCACTACAAACGCGTCAACGCCGGGATGGAGATCGACGACGTCGAACTTCAGAAGAGCAACATCCTCATGGTGGGGCCCACCGGCTGCGGGAAGACACTGCTCGCGCAAACCCTCGCCAAGATTCTCGATGTCCCCTTCTGCATCGCGGACGCCACGGCGCTCACTGAGGCCGGGTACGTCGGCGAGGACGTTGAGAATATCCTGCTCCGGCTCATCCAGGCCGCGGACTTCGACGTTTCCCGCGCGGAGCGCGGCATCGTTTACATCGACGAGATCGATAAGATCGCGCGCAAGGCGGACAACCCTTCGATCACGCGGGACGTCTCCGGTGAGGGCGTCCAGCAAGCGCTCCTGAAGATCCTGGAAGGAACGGTGGCCAACGTGCCCCCGCAGGGCGGCCGCAAGCATCCGCACCAGGATTTCATTCAGATCAATACGCAAAACATTCTGTTCATTTGCGGCGGCGCTTTCGAGAACCTGGAGGGCATCATCGCGGGCCGGGTTGGCGCCAAGCGCACGCTGGGCTTCCAGTCGACTGTCCGCATGGCCGAGGAGAGCGCGGTCCTCCTGCGGGACTTGTCTTCGGATGACCTTCTCAAGTACGGCCTGATCCCAGAGTTCGTCGGCCGCCTACCGGTCGTCGTCAGCCTGGAGCAGCTCGACAAGGACGCGCTGATGCGCATCTTGATCGAGCCGAAGAACGCGCTCGTGAAGCAGTACGCGAAGTTTCTCTCCCTCGATAAGGTGGAGCTCGTCTTCACGCCCGACGCGCTGGAGGCGGCCGCCGAGCGCGCCCTCAACTACCGCACGGGCGCCCGCGGCCTCCGGACCCTTATCGAGGAGATCTTGCTCGACGTGATGTACGAGATCCCGTCGCGTGCCGACGTGAAGAAATGCATCATAAACGCGGACACCATTACGCAGGGCAAGTCGCCGATCCTGCTGGCGCGGACGGACCATGTGATCGAGGTCAATAAGATAACGGACGCCTCGGCCTAACGGGAATTGTCACGCTGAGGGCCGCCTCCCGTAGCATCCGTTTGGCTGACATATGACCTGCGGATCTTCGCTGCGCTCAAGATGACAAAGCAAGAGGCGCCCCGAGTCATCGGGGCGCCTCTGTTGTGTCGCTTTGCGGCGGTGGTTCTTACGCCTCCGGATACCACTTGGTGTGGCGGTCGACCGGGATGCGCTTCGCCATCGTCGGCTGCTCGGAGTAGCCAAGGAAGATGCAGGAAACCGGCCGCTCGTTGTCGCCGAGGCCGAGTACCGGGCCGACGAAGTTCTCGTTGATCCAATCGCCAGTGCTGGGATAGCTGCCCAGTCCTCGCGCGGTAGCAGCGATAAGCAGGTTCTCGATCGCGCACCAGCAGGCGGCGTAGTTTTCCTGATCCATGATCTTGTCTTCGTGGTTGACCATGGAGACGATGATGATCGCAGGGGCGGAGTAGCACTTGGCGCGAGCGAACCCGAGCGCCTCCTCGCTTGCCTCCTCGCCCTTTTTCTGGGCGGCCCAGCGGGTCGCGTTCTCCCGGGCAGACACGAGCTGTTCGCGGCCAGCACCGGTGAAGACGTGAAAACGCCAGGGGTGGGTCAGGTGGTGGTTCGGCGCCCAGTGGGCGGCGTCCAGGAGCTCCGCGATCCACTCCTTCTCGACCGGAGTGTCGAGATACTCCTTGATCGCGCGCCGGGTGCGGATCGCCGTCAGTGCATCAAGTAGGGGGCGTCCATCCTGCGCATTCGCGCCGGACTGGGTGGTCTGGGTTGAAGCCATATTTTCCTCTCACCTCGAGCTGGCATGGGCAGTCTGATTCTACGATAACGGTTCCACGCGTCGCAGGGCGAGCGCTTAAGCTCGCGCGCGCGCGGCACCGGCGAAGCGGGCGAGGAAGACGCCCAACTCGTAGAGCAGATAGAGCGGAACCGCCACGATTGTCTGGTTAAGTGGATCCGGAGTTGGGGTGATGATGGCGCCGATCACAAAGGCGCCCACTAGCGCGAATTTTCGATAGCTGGCGAGCTGGCGCGCGGTCACGACGCCAAGCTTGGCGAGGAAGAAGATGAAGATCGGCGTCTCGAAGCTCACGCCGATCCAGAAGAGCAGCGTGCTCACGAACGAAAGGTAGGCGTCGACACTCCAAATCGCAGTCACGACGTCGCCGCCGAAACCCATCAAGTAGCGCACGGCGAACGGCACGACGAGGTAAAACCCGAACGCAAGCCCAATCATGAAGGCGACCGTGACGGCTGGCACTGCCGCGTACACGTAGCGGCGCTCGTGGGGGTGAAGGGCGGGCATGATGAAGCGAATGAGCTGGTAGACGATGACGGGCATCGCCAACGCGGCACCTGTGACCAGCGCAACCTTCATGTAAGCAAAGAACGTCTCACCTGGCGCGATCGCGTTGAGCTTGACCTCGGCCGGGTCGGTCAGGAGATGCATAACTGGCCAGGTGAGCCAGGCGGCGGCGATCACCAGGCCAATGAGGGTGGCCACTGTCGCGACGATGATGCGGTACCGCAGCTCCTCGAGATGCTCGAGGACGGTCATTTCCCGGTCGACGGGAACGTCAGCCACGATAGCGCTCCTCGCATGCGGCCCGCGATGCGGTCGCGGGGCGCCGCAGCGATAGGTCCATAGTCACCGCGGCTCGACGTGCGGCTTGCGCACCGCACTGTCGAGGCAGGCACCGGATTCGGGCTGCGCCAGCGGCGTTAGTCCAGGTGCTCGGTGAGATAGTCGATTGCGTCCTTGACGGTCTTGATCTTCTCGGCGTCCTCGTCCGAGACCTGGACTCCGAACTCCTCTTCCAGCGAGATGATCAAGTCGACCATCTCCAGCGAGTCCGCGTTCAGATCCTCGATGAACGAGGCATCAGGTACGACCTCTTCCTCTGGGACTCCGAGCTGCTCTGCAATGATCTTGCGGAGACGCTCCTCGGCGTTGCTAGCCATTGCCATTGGTCAGCTCCTTCGTGTTCACGTGATTCAGGTTGAACGTCATCATGCCGGTGATGGGCTGGGGCGGGAAAGGGATGGCGGTGGGTTCGCAAGGCGAATGTGTCTGGACCTGGTGGATTGCAATCAGTGGGGCCCGGGCGAGCCATTGCCAGTCGGCTCGGGGCGGTTTATCGAGGTGACGATTTGGCCCAATACCCCGTTGACAAAGCGGCTGGTGGTGTCGCTGCCGTACTGCTTTGCGAGCTCGACGGCTTCGTTGATCGCGACACCGACGGGTATTGTAGTGGAATTGTAGACGGCCTCGAATATGCCGATCCGCAGCACATTGCGGTCGATCGGCGACATTTGCGCGACGGGCCAGGCGGGCGCAAACCGGGCAATCAGGCCGTCGATCTCCTGCCTGTGCCGGGCCACGCCGCCGACAATCTGGCGGGCGTAATCCGTCATCTCCGGATCAACTTTGAGGTCGGTTGCCAGGCGGTCGAGAACGTCCGCGGGGCGATGCCCGGACACATCCACTTCGTAGAGGGTCTGAAACGCCAAGACCCGGGCGCGGCGGCGATTGCGCGGCGCGCTGTGCTCGTCAGCCAATGTTAGTGCTCTACCTCGGATCGCATGGCCGCAGGCTGCCAGGCGGTGTGCACGCGTCCGTGCCGAAAGTCCTCGTCGGCGATGACCGCGAGATGGTACGCCACGGTCGTGCTGGGACCGTCGATACGAAGCTCGTGGAGCGCGCGCCCCAGCCGCGCCACCGCCTGGTCTCGGTCCTGCCCCCAGACAACGAGCTTCGCGAGGAGGGAGTCGTAATATGGGGGTGGCTGGTACCCGGCGAAGAGGTGGGAGTCCATTCGTACGCCAGGTCCCCCCGGCGGCCGATAAACCGTGATCGGCTGGTGGTCCGCGGCAAAGTCACGCCGCGCATCCTCGGCGACGATGCGGGCCTCGATCGCATGGCCATGCGCGATGACGTCGGCCTGCCCGATCGGGAGCGGCTGACGCTCGGCAATGCGGATCTGAAGCTTGACGAGGTCCAAGCCGGTCACCATCTCGGTGACCGCATGCTCCACCTGGAGCCTCGTGTTCATCTCGATGAAGTAGAAGCCACCATCCTGCCCCACCAGGAACTCCATGGTGCCGATCGACTGATAGCCAGCGAACTGCGCCCCACGCACAGCCGCGCAACAGATCGCCTCACGCTGCGCAGGATCGAGACCTGCGGCGGGCGCTTCTTCCAGTAGCTTCTGATGGCGCCGCTGGATCGAGCATTCACGCTCGCCGAGGTGGATGGTGTTGCCGTGGACATCCGCGGCGATCTGGACCTCGATATGGCGCGCGTTTTCGATCACGCGCTCGACGTAGATCTCGGCGTCACCGAAGCTCGCCTGGGCCTCGGCCTGGACGAGTGGAAAGAGGCGGACCATCTCTTCGTCGGAGGTCGCGATACGCATTCCGCGCCCACCGCCACCGGCCGCGGCTTTCAGCATGACTGGATAGCCAACATCTCCAGCGGCGTCTCGCGCGGCGTCCAGACTGGGTACGGAATCCTCACTGCCAGGGACAACGGGGAGTCCGGCCGTCGCCATAAGCTTGCGTGCCGCGACCTTGTTGCTGAACTGCTCCATTACCTGGGGCGGTGGACCCACAAAAAGCAGGTCGCAGTGCTGGCAGACCTCGGCGAGATACGCATTTTCCGCCAGGAATCCGTAGCCCGGGGGGAGGGCGTCACAACCAGTGATGAGCGCGGCGCTGACGACATTCGGGATGTTCAAATAACTCTTGTCGCTTGGACCTGGGCCGATGCAGACGGTTTCGTCGGCGAGCTCTGCGCCGAGCGACGTACGATCGGCCTCCGAATGAGCAAGGACGGTTTCTATGCCCAGCTCGCGGCAGGTTCGGATCAGCCGGACGGCGATCTCGCCGCGGTTCGCGATGAGCATGCGGCGAACGGTCACGCCATCACCAGCCCACCGTCAACATTGATCACCTGGCCGGTGATGTAGGCGGACCGCTGCGAGGCGAGGAATGCCACGAGTCCCGCGACCTCTTCGGGAGTGCCCGCGCGCGCCAGGGGGACCCCACCAAGGAAGCTCGCTTTCGCCTCTTCTGAGACCCCGGACCAGATCTCGGTCGTAATGATTCCGGGCGCGACGACGTTCGCGGTGATGGTCCGCGATGCGACCTCCCGGGCAATTGAGCGCGTCAGGCCGATCAACCCGGCCTTCGCGGCCGAGTAATTCGCCTGACCGGCATTGCCGGCGATACCCGAGACTGAGCTGATGTTGATGATGCGGCCCCAGTGCTGGCGCACCATACCCCGCAGCACCGCCCGGCTGCAGAGAAACGCCCCTCGTAGATCCGTCGCCATGACGGTATCCCAATCATCTTCGGTCATGCGCAGTAGCAACTTGTCGCGCGTGATGCCGGCGTTATTAACGAGGATGTCGACTCGCCCGAATCGCTCCGCGACTGTGCTCACGACGCGGTCTACCTCCGTCGCGACGCTTATGTCCCCCTGGATGGCGACCGCCTGGCCCTGGAGCTGCGCCTCGATCTCGGTGCACAGCATTTCAGCCCCGGCGGCGCTCTCGCGGTAGTTCACGGCAACGTGCGCGCCTTCGGCTGCAAGCTCCCAGGCGATCGCCCGGCCGATACCGCGCGCTGCGCCGGTCACCAGTGCGACCTTGCCGTCAAGAATAGGGGCGGCAGAGCGCCCGCGCGGGGTTCCAGTCTCAGTCACGGTATGCCTCTGTCCCTACGATCGCATCTAATGCGGCTGAGACTGCCTCCGGCGTGCCCGCGGCGTGGCCCGCGACGTCTGCTGCCAGGGTCCGTCGTACCATCCCCGTCAGCACCTGCCCGGGGCCGAGTTCCAAGAATGCCCGGCAGCCGAGATCGTACAACGTGCGCAAGGACGCCTCCCACTGAACCGCCTGGCTTATCTGTTCGCAGAGCTCCGCCCGGAGCTCGGCGGCCCCGGTCGCAGGTTGTGCGTTGGTGTTCAGGACCACGGGTACCTGTGCATCGGTAATCTCGGTTTGCGAGACGATCTGACAGAACTCTGCCGCGGCGGGTTGCATATAGCGCGAATGGAATGGGCCGCCAACGGTAAGCGGGAGAACTCGCTTCGCTCCGGCTTCCTTCGCGAGCTCGCCGGCGACCGCGATGGCGGCGCGATGACCGCTCAGCACGACTTGCCCGGGCGCATTCAAGTTCGCCACCTGCACCGTCTCGCCGGTGCGATGTGACGCCTCGGCGCACAACGACTCGAGCCGGTCCGCATCCAGGGCGAGCACCGCGACCATCGTGCCATCACACGCGGCGGCCTCGCGCTCCATCAGCCGACCGCGCTCGGCCACGAGCCTGAACGTGGTTTCCATCGTTATCGCTCCGGACCAGCAGATGGCCACGAGCTCACCCACGCTATGGCCGGCCGTGGCTCCAACGACGATTCGGCGTCCGAGTACCTCCTCGAGGTGCACGGCCGCGGCGAGGCTGGTTGCGACGACGGCGACCTGCGCGACGCGGGTCTGGGTCAGCTTTTCGAGTGGTCCGGAGGTGGAGAGCTCTATGACCGGAAGGCCGGTGGCCTGCTCGGCGAGGTCGAACACCTCGCGGGCACCAGCGCTCGCGGCGCGCAGCGCCATGCCCATGCCAATTTCCTGCGTTCCCTGACCGGGGAACAGCAGGGCGAGCGACGGCCCGTCGCCAGTCGGGTGAGCATTACTCATCGTCAGCCAGCCGACCAAGGAATCGCAGGGCGCGGCGGGAAGGCGCACAGGGAGCCGTCACCAGCCAGGATTCCAGGTGATTGGGAACCGAGCGATTTACAGCGGCCGCGCGGTGTCCTTGATCTCGAGGACGTGATGGCCGTTGTAGGTACCGCAGAAAGGGCACACGCGGTGGGTCGGCTTCAGCCGATGACACTGCGGGCATGGCCCGAGTTGGGGCAGCTTAGCGTGGAGATGGCTGCGCCGATTGTTGCGGCGGCGCTTCGGGATTTTCTTCTTGGGCAATGCGCCCATAGTGATGCAATCCTCACAGAAAGTTGGGATCCGCGTCGGTATCGAGGTGGGCCCCCGCCCAACTCGGAGACTCAGCGCACACGGATACCGTTCCGTACGCCAAGCGTGCGCTGCATTCTAACGGATCAGTTGCCGTCCGAGCGCGCTTGGTCGCTCTGGGCAAGCAGCGCCTGCAACGCTGCGAACGGGCTATTTGCGTCAGGCGCCTCCTCTTGACAGGCGCAGAAGCCGTCAATCAGCTCGTTTCCGCACACGGGACAGAGCCCCTGACAATCCGAGCGGCACACGGGCTTGAGTGGGATTTCGGTGAGGATGTACTGGCGTACCGCCTCCGTCAGATCGAGCACGTGGTGCTCGTCGATGCGGAGCGCTTCGTCCTCGGCTGACTCGACCGGCGTCCCGGTCATGACGTTCACGGTCGGAAGGAATTCTTCACTGAACCGAATGCTCACCGGGTACTCGAACGGCTCGACGCATCGCGAGCACTCGAGTTCAACGGTCGTCGAAACTTCGCATTGCACGAAGATGCCATCCTGTGTCCGGTGCAGGCGCGCCGTGCCGACCACTGGTGAGCGCACGACAATCTCATCACCAAAGGCGGGCGCCGATTCGTCGATGACCACCTCGCGGTTGGTCCCGGGCCCAGCCTTAAGGAGCGCTGCAACGTTATGGGCAAGCATGGCACACCTCATGGGCAAGCATGGCACACCTCAGGCGTGCTTCCAGCGGGAGTCACGATCGGATGGATGAATTCTGATGGATGAATTCTAAGGAATCCCCGCTGGGGTGGTCCTAATCGAGCCGATCCGGATCATCGTCCGACCGTCCCCAATCTTGCTCGGGGGGCTGCTGCTGACCATGCAAGCTCCGCAGCCCGTTCCTCACGGTGGTCAACAGGTTCTCGAGCTGCTGATCGAGTCCCTGAAGGACTCGAAATGCGTAATCGTCCGCTTCGCTTCGGACTTGAGTTGCCTCGTCCTGCGCGCGCACGAGCAGCTCCTGGGCGCGCGCTTCAGCGAGCATCGCGACGTTGTGCTCCTTTCCTCGCTCGCGGGCCTCAGCATCCGCGGTCCGCAGCATCTGCTCCGCCTGAGCCTCCGCCTCGTCAAGAAGCGCCGCCCGGTCCGCGTTCACTTTGCGAGCCTGGCGGATCTCGTTCGGAAGGCTGAGGCGAATCTGATCGATGACGGCGAAGCACTCCTCGTCGTCCACGAGCGTCCGGTTCGTAAATGGGAGCCGAGAGCCCGAGCTCAAGACCTCCTCCAGACGTTCGAGAAGGTAAAGAATGTCCATAGTCCCGGGTTCCTGATTCGAGCGCTCGGTCATGCGCGTTGCCCCAGCTTCTCGTTGAGCACCATAGCCACCGATTCCGGTACCAGGCCAGTAATGTTGCCCCCGTGTCGCGCAACTTCTTTGACAAGCGTCGAGCTGATGTGGGCATGTTCGAGCGAGGTCATGAGGAACAGAGCTTCGACGTCCGGATTGAGGTGGCGGTTCATCAGCGCGACCTGAAACTCAAAATCAAAATCCGTGGTCGCCCGAAGCCCGCGAATGAGCGCGCTTGCCCCCCGCGCCACCGCGTAATCTACTGTGAGGGTCGTATAGCTTGCGACCTCAATATTATCTAGTGGAGCTACCGCCTCGCGAATGAGCTCCACGCGCTCGCTTGTGCTGAACAACACTCGCTTGTCGGGCGTATCGTAGACTGCGACGATAAGGCGGTCAAATAGCCGACCCGCGCGCCGAATGATATCCAGATGCCCATTGTGCAGGGGATCAAAGCTCCCCGGATAGAGGGCGACGAGCTCGCCAGCAGAACGCGATTCACCCTGCATGAGCGTCCCTTCCGAAATGGCCGTGGCGATCAATAGGGTGGTTCGGCGTTAGAAGCAGCGGTACCTGGCGCGGGTTATCGCAGCTCGTGGTGGAAGACTCGCTGTTACGGGAGTTCCTGCAACTCGTCGCGATCTGGACCTCCGGATTCGACGCGCCGGAAGAATAATGAGATCGCGGTTGATCCATGGTGCCTGGACCTGGCGAGCTGGAGCGTGCCGACCTGCTGTGGGATCTGGCGCTTGCGGGCGTGCTCAAGAACCACAATGGCCTGGTCCGCAAGAATGCGCGAGGAGCCGAGTCGCTCGAGTACCTGGGTGGTGCCCTCATCGCCGTACGGCGGGTCAAGCAATATTAAATCATAGGGTCCCCTGAGCGCAGTTACAGCCAGCTCGGCGCGCATGGCGTGGATCGTGGCCTGGGCCGTGAACCCCGTGCGGCGGAGGTTTTCGGTGATGACGGCGCGAACGGGCGCGCTGGACTCGACGAAGTCCGCGTGGTCTGCGCCACGACTCAACGCCTCAATGCCCAGCGCGCCAGTGCCCGCGTAAAGATCGAGCACGCGGGGAAACGGGAAATCCGCGTCGATCGCGCCCATTGCTTCTTCGAGCTGGGACGCGGCGGCTTCCAGCATCGAAAAGATTGCTCCCTTGACGAGATCGGACGTTGGTCGCACCGCGGCGCTCTTCGGCACCGCAAGCCGCCGCCCTTTCGCGCTCCCCGCGATTACCCGCATCGTCGATCGTGCAACACTAATTGGCCTCTCCACCGTATTCGCCGAACGCCAGCACGGCCTCTGCCAGCGCCCGGTGCTCCGGCCGCTCCAGGTTCGGATCGGCGTCGAGGATTTGCTGAGCCGCGCTACGCGCTCGCTGGACGAACTCGAGGTCTTCGAGTCGCGCGATGCGGAGCGGTGGGAAGCCACTCTGCCGCATGCCGTAATAATCGCCGGGACCCCGGGTACGGAGGTCTTCTTCCGCGAGCTCGAGCCCGTTATGTGACCGCGCAACGGCCTCCAGTCGTTCGAGCGACTCGGGTGCCTCCGTGCCGGCAACCAGGAAACAAACCGCTTCGCCCGATCCCCGTCCTACCCGGCCGCGGAGCTGGTGGAGCTGGGCCAGTCCGAACCGCTCCGCGCCTTCGATCGTCATCACCGTCGCATTCGGCACGTCGACTCCGACCTCGACAACGGTGGTGCTGACCAGCACGTCATGCTCGCCGGCTGCGAACTCCTGCATCACGCGGTCTTTGTCGGCGGAGCGCATCCGGCCGTGTAACAGAGCGAGCCGGAGTCCGGCCAGCGCGCCGCGCCGGAGCTCATCGAACTCGGTCGTCGCGGCGCGTGCCTCCAGTGCAGGCGAGCCTTCAACAAGGGGGCAGACCACAAACGCCTGGTAGCCTGCCTTCACGTCCTCGCGGATGCGGCGGTACGCCTGGGCTCGGCCCTCGGGCCGGATCAGGACCGTTTCGACGGGCTTTCGGCCGACCGGCAGCTCGTCGATCAGCGAAAGGTCAAGGTCGCCGTAGAGCGAGAGTGCCAGCGTGCGCGGGATTGGCGTTGCCGTCATGACGAGCAGATGGGGATTCTCGCCCTTGCGGCGCAGCGCCACCCGCTGGCTCACGCCAAAGCGGTGCTGCTCGTCAACCACGGCAAGGGCGAGCCGAGCGAATTCGACGTCCGATTCGATCACCGCGTGCGTGCCGACGACGATGTCCGCCTCCCCGGACGCCACCATGGCGCGATTCCGCTCGCGCTCGGACTTGGTGAGCGAGCCGCGCAGCAGCGTAAGTGTCAGCGGCCGGCCAAGGGTCGCCTCAATGGCCGATCGGGCTCGCTCGTACAGACCGCTGAGGGTGCGGAAGTGCTGCTCAGCCAGGATTTCTGTCGGCGCGACGAGTGCGCCTTGCCCCCCGTTGGTGGCCGCCGCAAGGAGCGCGAGCGCGGCGACGACGGTCTTCCCGGAGCCGACTTCGCCCTGGAGCAGGCGAATCATCGCCTCCGAGCGCGACAGGTCGTCCAGAATGGTTGACAGAACGCGTTGCTGAGCTCCCGTGAGACTGAAAGGGAGGCTCTGCCGGAAATCGGCGAGCAGCCCCCACGGCACGGTGATCGGCACCGTGGCTCGGGAGCGGTAGCTCAGACGGCGCTGCAGCACGAGGAGCTGGAGCGGGATCATCTCCTCGAAGGCGAAACGCCGCCTCGCTTCGGCCGCACGCTCCATGCTGGTCGGCTCGTGGATCTCTTCGGTGGCCTCCTGGCGGTCCATGAGTCCGGTCTCCGCGACTAGCGCAGCCGGAAGGATCTCGTCCAGCGGCGGCAATCCCTCGACCGCCCGGCGGACCAGCCCGCGCACGAACGACTGCGTGATTCCCGCGGTGAGTGGGTAGACGGGGACAATGCGCCGGGTGTTCAGTGGCGGCAGCCGTGCGGGCTCAAAGTCCGGGTTCTCGAAATAGGCGTGGCGCCCGTGCGTAACGAGCGGCCCGGAGACCGCGAGTCGGGCCCCCTGCTCGATGCCGGACGGTGCACCACCCGCCCGGATCCACACGGCGGCGATCGTGCCAGTCTGATCGCCGAGAATCGCGGTGATTCGCACCCGTTTCCCCGGGAGCGGCGCTACGTCCACACGACGCACAACGCCCTCGAAGCTCGCGAGGTGCTGGAAGCCGATCTCCGCCGCGGGCTGGGGCGGCGGGTACGGAATGTACCGATGTGGAAAATGAAAGCGCAGATCGCCGACGGTGTTGATCTCGAGCCCGGCGAGGCGCCGAGCCCGCGCCGGCCCGACCCCTGACATGGTTGCGACGGACGCATCGGGCTTCAGCAACGGCTCAGGGCGGCGCATCGGTCGCGGCCGGGAGGGCTCGTCCTGTCCCTCCCCCCCTTGCGGGGGGAGGTGAGGTGGGGGGGTATTGGGACCCAATTTTCGCCCTGGCGTTGAACGCTGTGAACGCCCCCCCTCCCCACCCTCCACATTGTTGCCCCTATTTGCGAGCCGGGCTACCGCGGGACTGATTCCGACGCTGATTGCCTCGAACGCGGTTAACAGGTCCCGAACGGTCGCTGCGCGCTCCTCGGCGCCTACGTCCGCGTACGAGTTCAGCCCAGCCACGAGCTCGGGCACCAGGCCCACCGCGGCCGCGGTAGGTCCCAGGAATTTCGCTAGTCCACCTATGACCGCGCGGTCGTCGTAGCCACGCTTTCGTTCCAGGAGTAGCACGTTGCGGGCGGTGGCCGCGAGGCGTGCGTTGTCTGTCGGGGGCCGGTTAGCTGCCAACGATCCAGCCAACCCCGAGGAGACCCGGTCCGGTGTGGGTAGCCAGGATCGCCCCGGTCTCCACGAGCGGGATTGCGCTGCTCCCGCCGCTCAGCGACTCGCGGAGCGTGGCGGCCTCCTCCGGGCAGTCCCCATGGACGATTGCGACCGATGCGGCGGTGCTCACGTCGCCCGCGAGCTCGGCCAGCCGGCGGATCGAGGAGGCCCGAGCACGCACGCGCTCCACGGGCAGCACTTCGCCGGCGCGGAGCGACAGGATGGGCTTCACGTTGAGGAGCCCGCCAAGGAACGCCTGGGCCCTTCCAATTCGACCGCCGCGGCGCAGGTACTCGAGGGTCTCGAGCGTCAAGTACAGCTGAATTCGCGGCATGAGCGACTCGACCTCGCCCAGGATCGCCTCGGGCGTCGCGTCTTTCGCCGCGAGCCCCGCGGCCCGCGCGGCAAGCCAGCCCAGGCCGACGGACGTGCTCATCGAATCCACGACGTGAATGCGGCGCGGATCGACGGTGCGTGCCGCGGTCCCGGCGACATCGTAGGTCCCACTTAGCCGTGACGAGAGATGGATCGACACGACGGCATCGTACGTGTCCAGGAGGTCCTCGTAGAGATCCTCGAAGATGCCGAGTGGTGGCGCCGATGTGTGCGGAACGGTCGGATCGCCGCGCAGCCGGCCATACAGCTCGCGCGCCCCGATATCAACGCCGTCGCGGAGGATGTCCTTGCCCCAATTCACTGTAAGCGGAACGACGTTCAGGTTCAGAGCGACGGGAGACGCGTCCGCGAAATCCGCGGTGCTATCGGTGACGATGGCAACGTGTACCAGGTTCGTCACTCCAGGGAAATGATGTACGGATAGTGCGGCTGACCGCCTCGAACTCGCTCGACCGGAACGCCGAGCCGACTCGCGATCAGATCCCTGATTTCCTCGATCTCTGCGTCCAGGCCTCCAGTACCATCGTAGATCGTGGCGATGTCGAACGGCCCCGGCGGCAAGCCGTCGAGCACCTTGCCGACAAGCTCGGCGACAGCCTCAGGGCCGGCGATGAGCTCGCCATCCACGATCGCGAGCCAGGCCCCCATGCTCACCAGGCGTCCAGCGATTTCAGTTTCGCGCGCGGCCCGGGTCAGCTCGATTGTCACGCAGCGATCAGCTGCGCGGACGGCCGACGCCAGATTCGCGTCGAAATCACCATCCGGACTCAGCGCTAACGCTGCCGCGATGCCCTGACACATGGTTCGCGTGGGGAGGATCGTCGCGCTGCGGCTGGCCACGGACTGAGCCGCCTGCTCGGCGGCCATAGCGACATTCGGGTTGTTTGGCAGGACCACGACGTGCTCCCGCGGGGCACGCTGAATGGCGGCCACGATTTCGGACACGGCAGGGTTCATGCTCTGGCCGCCCGCGACGACCAGGGCGTCCAGGCTGGCGAAGATTTCCTGAAACCCCGATCCCAGGGCCACCGCGACAACTGACGTGCCGGGTACTGGGTTCACTGGCAGTGCTGCACTCGCAAACGCCTCGAACTGGAGGCGCATGTTGTCGACCTTGACGCGGACGATTTCGCCCAGCTCCGTTGCGAGGTCGAGCGCCCCGCCCGGCCGCGGGGTGTGGACGTGGATCTTCACCAGATCACCGTCGCCGACCACGAGGGCCGACGTTCCAAGCGTCTCGACGCGCTCGCGCAAGGCAGCGAGCTCGACCGATTGGGGTCGAAACAGTACCTCGGTGCAATATCCATCCATGTCAGCAGTGTGCTGCAGGGCAGAGAGGTCCGCGTGCTTCTTAATACGTGGCGCGTGGCCGACGATCGACTCGCCGCGAAGGTGGAGAAGGAGGCCCTCCAACCAGACGCGGAAGCCCTCGCCGCCCGCGTCGACCACCCCGGCCTGGCGCAGGACCGGGAGTTGGTCGGGCGTGCGATCGACGGCCGCCTGGGCGGCAGCGTGAGCGGCGTCGAGAACGGCGGTGATAGCCGCAGCCTCAGCCGCCGCGGCCCTCGCGGCCTCGGCCGCGCAGCGGGCGACGGTAAGGATCGTTCCCTCCACCGGCTGAGCGACCGCGTCATACGCGGCCTCAGCGCCGGCCGTCAGCAATCGCGCGAGCGCCTCACCATCGATCGCCCGGTCACTCGTGGATGCTCGCATCATGCCCCGAAGGTATTGCGCCAGGATGACACCGGAGTTGCCGCGCGCGCCCATGAGGGCACCGTGCGCGAGCCCATTGAACAGCGCACGAACGTCGTCATCTCCGCGGGTCGCGGCTTCGTCCGCCGCTGCACGCAGGGTCAGCGCCATGTTGAGCCCGGTGTCCCCATCCGGGACGGGAAAAATGTTGAGGCCATTGACCGCGTCCGCGTTGAGCTCGAGCCATGTCGCGCTTGTCAGGAACGCGGCACGGAACTCAGCAGCCGCGATCGTCGTGGCTTGATCAGGATGGGCATCGGGACGGACGTCGTTCAAGCGGATACACCCTGGCTTTACAGTTCACCGATTTTGAGCAGGCCTCGGAGGCTGCTGGCCTAATGCTATACCGGCGCCACCGTCGGGCCGCCAAAGTGCTTTGTTCGACCGGGTCCCCCGATGCTAGAATGGCACTGCATTGGCCCCCCCGCCGGAAGCCTGGTGCGAACTTGTGCCCGGCTCAGTGCGAGAGAGCCTTACGAGAAGGAGACACACTATGCGAAGCCGCTGCCAGATCTGCGGGAAGGGCACGGCATTCGGCCACAACGTCAGCCACTCGCATCACAAGACCAATCGCCGCTGGCTGCCAAACGTCCAGAAGGCGATCATGATGATCGAGGGTCGACCGCGCCGGGTGCAGGCCTGCACGCGCTGCATCCGCACTGATCGGAAGCACACCGCCGGATAGGGGGAGCCGTCTCGGCTCGCCCCGGGGGCTCCCAGCCCCCGCCCATGCTAGCGCGCGGCAATCAGCGACGCCGCCGCGCGCAACGTCTCGATATTCGCTGCGATTTGCCCCTTATCGAACACCGCTGAGCCCGCTACGCAAACGTCGGCGCCCTCCGCGACGAGCCGGGCAATCGTGTCCTTGTTTACGCCGCCATCAACCTCGAGCTCAACTTCGGACGCCCAGCCATCGAGCAGCCGGCGCGTCCTGCCCACCTTGTTCACCGTATGGGGAATCAAACTCTGGCCGCCGAACCCTGGGTTCACCGTCATGATCAGGATGAGGTCGACGTCGTCCTCGAGCTCTTCGAGGGTGCTGACCGGCGTCGCCGGACAGAGTGAAACCCCTGCCCGGGCACCACGCTTCCGGATGTCCCGAAGGGTCGCCTGCAAATGCATGCAGGCCTCCTGGTGAACCGTGACGATCGAGGCCCCGGCGTCGACGAATTCGCCAACGTAGCGCTCGGGCTCCTCGATCATCAGGTGCACGTCGAGCGGAAGCGAAGTGGCCCGCTTCGCCGCTTTCACGACGAGCGGGCCAATCGTAATGTTGGGCACGAAGCGGCCGTCCATCACGTCGATGTGGATGTAGTCCGCCCCGGCTTGCTCCGCCTTCCCGATCTCTTCGGCCAGTCGCCCGAAGTCCGCGCTCAGAATCGAGGGCGCGAGCTTCACGCGAACGCCATACCTGCGAGCTGCCGGAGCCGCGCGACGCGATCTTCGGTCGTGGGGTGGGTCCGAAAGAGCTTGGACCAGCCTCCATTGCCGAGCGGGTTCACGATAAATAGATGAGCGGCCGCCGGCGCGACCTGCATGGGTTTGGCATGCACCGTTGCCTCGAGCTTTTCCAGCGCGCTGGCAAGCGCCATTGGATCACCCACGATGTGGGCACCTGTGGCGTCTGCGTCGAATTCACGAGCTCGCGAAATGGCGAGTTGGATGATCGTTGCCGCGATCGGCGCCAGGATGATCATGAGCAGCCCGACGACGATGTCCCCGATTCCGCCGCCGTCGTCATCGCTAGTGCGACCGCCGAAACCGCCGAAGATCATTGCCCACTGCGCCATCTGCGCAATCATGGTGATCGCGCCAGCGATCGTCGCGGTGACCGTCATGATCAGCGTGTCGCGGTTCCGAATGTGGCCCATCTCATGGGCAATGACGGCCTCGAGCTCACGCCGGTTCAGGATCCGCATGATGCCCGCGGTCACCGCCACCGCGGCGTGCGCCGGGTTGCGACCCGTCGCGAAGGCATTCGGCGAATCATCGGGAATGACGTAAACGCGTGGCTTGGGGATGCCTGCCGATACGGCAAGATTCTGGACCGCGGCGTGGAGATCGGGAGCGTCAAACTCGCTGACCTCCCTCGCTCCGGCCATCTTCAAAGCGATCTTGTCGGAGAACCAGTACGAGACGAAGTTCATCCCCAAAGCGAAGACGAACGCCATCACCATTCCGCCTTGCCCGCCGACCAGGCGGCCAAAGAAGATAAAGAGCACCGTCATGGCGGTAAGCAACATCACCGTCTTGAACATATTCGTGCTCGACATGACCAGGAGTCCTCTCCTTCTGATGCAGGCCGGTTTTAACCTCCCGCCTGCTGCGCGTCGTTGATCGACCGTCGCAAGATGAATATTAGCAAATCGCAAATCATTCGTCACCCCGCGAGTTGCTCGCGAGGCGCGCGCCAATGAGGTTTGCTTGACCGCGGAGAAAGGCGTCCACCGGCATGATTTTGCGCCCTTCCACGCCGAGGACGCGCGGGATTAGCACTCCGCGACCGGTGCCGATTGCGATCGCCTGCGGAGTGCGCGCCGCTGGCCCCCAGGCCCTCACCTCGCCCGGGTCGAGCGTCGTGGACTCATCGTGGTCCGCAGCCAGGATGCGTAGCGCGCGGTTGCCCCACCAGGCCGTCGCCTGTGGCGCTTCGGCATAGGCACGGACCTGTCGCCAGAGCTCCACCGCGGGACGATCCCAATCGAGCACCGTGTCCCCCCGGACGATCGGGCGGGCCACCGTCGCTGCCGCCGCATCTTGGGGCTCGGGCTGAGCCCGACCGGCTGCGACATCGGCGAGTGTCTCGGCGAGCAGGTCGGCACCGACGACGGCGAGATGTGAAGTCAGCGTAAGCTGATCATCCTCGGCGCGCAATGGCACGCGACGCATGCTGAGAACTGGCCCGGTGTCCATCCCCTCGTCCATCTGCATGATTGCCACGCCCGTCTCGGGGTCGCCGGCCAGGATGGCCGCCGGGATCGGGGAGGCGCCGCGATGGCGTGGCAGGAGCGATGGGTGGACGTTGATGCAGCCGAAGCGTGGGATATCGAGCACGGACCGAGGCAGGATCTGGCCATATGCGGCGACGACGATCGCATCCGGTGCCTGGTCCGCGAGCTGGGCCACGGTGGGCGCGGCGCGCACGCGCTCTGGTTGGGCGGTTGGAAGGCCAAGCCGCGCGGCCACCAAAGCGACCGGTGGCTGGTGGAGTGCCTTCTTCCTCCGACCGGCGGGGCGGGCTGGCTGGGTGACCACGAGCGCGATTTCGTGACCGTGTCGCAGCAGCGCATTGAGCGAGGGAATTGCAAAGCGCGGGCTGCCCATGAAGATGACGCGCGTAGCTCCTCCTGGCAGGACAGTAGCCGGCGCCGGCCATCTGGGCGGTGCCAAACAAGAAGGAATCAAATAAGAACGATGATGCCGGCTTGTCCGTTTGGCCTGTGTTATACTCCGCCGGCTTCGACCACCGGCCGGGGGGCAAAACATCCCGCGAGAGGCCGCGCCGGAATACCATGCCGCGATCAAGGATCTGCCGTTGGCGATCCGACCGCGGGAGCGACTCCAAACGCTCGGAGCCCAAGCCCTCTCTGACGAAGAGCTCGTCGCCATCCTTCTCCGTACCGGAACCGCGTCGTCCAATGTCCTCGAAGTCGCACGAAACCTCCTGGTTCGTCATCAAGGACTCGGCGGCGTCAACCGCGCATCACTCGGAGAGCTGTCCCAGACCAAAGGCATTGGGACGGTGAAGGCGGTGGATCTGAAAGCCGCATTAGAGGTCGGAAAGCGGCTCGTCACCCTCGCACCCGAGGAACGCCCGCAGATTACTGGACCACAGGATATCTATGGGCTGCTGCGCGGCGAGATGGCGCTCCTCGAACACGAGAGTGTGCGAGTCGTCCTTCTCAACACCAAAAACCGCGTGCTGAACGTCAAGCCGATCTCCCAGGGCAGTCTCAACAGCTCAGTCGTCCGCGTAGCGGAAGTGTTCCGGGACGCCATCCGGGAACAGGCCGCCGCGATCGTCTTGACGCACAACCACCCCAGCGGTGATCCCACTCCGTCCGCCGACGATGTCGCGATTACCCGTCGAGTCGTCGAAGCAGGAGCCTTATTGGATATTGACGTGCTGGACCACATCATCATTGGCCAGCCCAGCTCCGGCAACGTGGGCTGGGTTAGCTTGCGCGAGCGTCGCCTTGGCTTTCCCTCTGATTAGGGGCGCCAGCCAGTCGCGGTCCGAAGCCTGGTCTTTGGCCGGGCGCGGTCGGGCGGTATGGCTCCGACTCGAGGTGGCGCGATGTTAAATGCGCTGCTCGGCCTGCTGTCGCGGGATATCGGAATTGACCTCGGCACAGCCAACACGCTGGTCCTCGTGCGCGGCAAAGGGGTCGTCATTCGCGAGCCCTCGGTTGTGGCGATCAACCGGCGCACCAAGAAGGTGCTGGCCGTGGGCGTGGAGGCGAAGCGCATGGTGGGGCGAACGCCGGCGAATATCGTCGCCATCCGTCCCCTCAAGGACGGGGTTATCTCGGACTTCGATGTGACCGAGCGGATGCTGCGGTACTTTATCGAGCGGGTCCACGAGCAGGTCACGATCATTCCCCGGCCACGCATCGTCATCGGCATCCCCTCGGGCGTCACCGAGGTTGAGCGGCGCGCCGTCTACGAGGCCGCCATGAGCGCGGGTGCCCGCGAGGTCCGGCTCATCGAGGAGCCCATGGCGGCTGCGATTGGCGCGGCGCTCCCGATAACGGAACCGCACGGCTGCATGATTGTGGACATCGGAGGCGGGACCACGGAGGTTGCGGTGATCGCACTTGGTGGAGTCGTCGCGAGCCGCTCGATTCGCATCGCGGGCGATGAGCTCGACCAGGACATCGTGGCGTACGTGCGACAGCGCCACAACCTGGCGATCGGCGAACGAATGGCGGAAGACATCAAAATCGCTGTAGGCTCTGCCGTGCCGACTGGGAGCCCTGATGGGGTGGTCGTGCGGGGGCGAAATTTGAAAAACGGCCTGCCGGAAGAGGTTGTCGTCTCCGGTGACGAGATCGCGGAAGCGAGCTCCGGGTCGATCAACTCCATCATCGAGGCTGTGACCGACACGATAGACGACACCCCACCCGAGCTGGTGGCTGACCTCATGGCCCGCGGGATGACGCTCGCGGGCGGTGGCGGCCTGCTGCCTGGCCTCGCCGAGCTTATCGAAGCTCGGACTAAAATGAGGGTCACCATCGCCGACGATCCACTGGGTTGCGTGGTCCGCGGGACCGGCAAGGTGCTGGGTGATGCGGAAGTTTTGCGCAGGGTGACGCTAGACCCGAACGGCCGACGGGCCGGCCGTCTATGAAGGCCCGCAAGCTCCATCCTGGCACCGTAATCGGCGCGGTCACGCGCGGGCGAGGCGTCTGACATGATTATCAACAGCACGCGACGCACCGGCTGGCGCTGGGCGGCGATTGCCAGTCTGGCCCTGGTGGGGATCTTGATCATCGCGCCCGGCCCAGCATTCCAGGTGGAATCGGTGGGCGTCCGCCTTGTCGCGCCGCTCGAGGCTGGAACGACGGTGGCGGTCCGAAGTGTTGGCCATCTTTTCGAAACCGTAGGGCTCGCCGGTCAGCTCGCCGGGCAAAACCAGGTGTATCGGCAGGAGATCGACCGGCTCCAATCATTAGAAGTGCAGCTTCGCGAAGTGGAGCTCGAAAACCAGGACCTGCGGCGCTTGCTCGGCTTGCGCGCCCGTGCCCCGCTTGGCGAGCTGATCTCCGTCAACGTCATCGCTCAGGATCCGGTGGCCGTCGTGCAGGCGGTGGTGGTGGACCGCGGCTCCGATGACCGGGTGGCACTAAACCAGCCCGTCATTTCCTGGCGCGGCATTGTCGGGCGGGTGCAGGAAGTGCACCCGACGGCGGCTAAAGTCCTCCTGGCAACTGACGTGAACAGCGGAATCAGTGCCCGCATCCAGGACCCGGACTCGCGGGCGACGGGCATCGTGCGTGGAACTGGCGACGGCCGACTGCTGCTCCAATACGTGCCGCGAGATGACACCATTCGTGTTGGCGATACGGTCATTACGTCTGACATCGGTGGCACCTTTCCGTCGGGTCTGGTGATCGGCAAGATCACCTCGGTCCGGCAGAAGGATGTCGAGGCATTCCAGGAAGCTGTGGTCGAGCCGTCCGTCGACATGCGCAACCTCGAGCGGCTGTACGTCATCGGCCGCCCCGCTGATGGCGGCGTTCCGCCGCGGAACTGACGAATGTGGTGGCTCCTTCCGCTGCTCATTGTCGCCGTGGTATTGCAGACGCTTGCTCTCCCCGGACTGGTCACGAACGGAATTCGGCCCGACCTGCCGCTCGTCATCGTGCTTGGCTGGGCGTCGATACGGGGCTGGGAGCAAGCGGTGGTCGCGGCGGTGATTGGCGGCTTCGCCGGTGACCTCATGTCCGCCGCGCCGTTTGGCGTCAACACGGTACGCCTCGCTGCGCTCGCGCTGATCGTCGGCATCGCGACAGATCGCATGAACCGCACGAGCCCCGTGCTGCCGATCGTCGCCGCGGGTGTGGGCTCGTTGTTTGGCTACGTGCTCAACGTCCTGAGTCTGCAGGCCGCGGGTTGGACGGTCGGCTGGGAGAACACCCTGCTGTTCACGGTGCTGCCAAGCGGGGTCCTGACGGCACTCTGCATGGCGGTCGTGGCGCCTGTTTTACGGGCGCTCCACGAACGCACAAGCGGCGAGGCTGGGGAGTCCCGCGTCTCATGACGATGGCCGCGCCCACGCTTCGCGTGCGTTGGCAGCACGCCGACCCTTTGCTACTGCTTGCCACGCTTGGGCTGACCACATTGGGCGTGCTGCTGGTCACGAGCGCGACGTGGAAATACCCGGATCAGCCGTCGCTGACCAACAATCCCTGGTTCATGAAGCAATTTGCCTTCGCGCTTTTGGGCGTGTTGATCATGGTGTTTTGCGCCTCGATTCAGCCCGCCGTCATGCGCGTTCTCGCGTACCCGGCGTACGCCGGCTGCCTTATCGCTCTCAGCGTGGTGCTCATCGTGGGACATGGCGCGAACGAGTACGGAGCAAATCGCTGGGTTGAGATCGCCGGCGTACCGATCCAGCCATCGGAACCAATGAAGGTGGCGCTGACGCTGGCCCTGGCGCAGCTTCTTTCCAGCCGCGCGCCTACGTTTCGCACCATCCTGTTTTCGATTGTGCTGACCGCGCCCGCCGTGCTGCTCGTCTACGTCGAGCCAGACCTTGGGACCGCGATATCGTTGCTCGCGATCTGGTTCGGGATGATCGTGCTGTCGGGTGCCCCAGCCCGCTACGTGTTCGGCACGATTGGGTTGGCGGCGATCGCGAGCCCGATCATCTGGATGGGGCTGAAGGACTACATGCGTGAGCGGGTCATGATCTTCATGAACCCGCAAGCCGATGCCTTGGGGCAGGGCTATAACATCCTACAGGCGCAGATCAGTATCGGCTCGGGCGGCATGTTGGGCAAAGGGCTCTTCGAAGGCACACAGACGCAGCTTCGGTACCTGCGCGTGTCGCATAGCGACTTCATCTTTTCGGTGCTCGGCGAGGAGCTCGGGTTTATCGGCGCGATCGGGCTTTTTGCGTTGTTCATCGTGTTGATCTTCCGGATCCTGCGCGCCTATGACGGTTTGGAAGATCGGTTCGCGGCCCTGCTCTGCGCCGGGGTGGCGTGGATGATCGCCTTCCCGGCGATAGCGAACATCGGCGCAAACGTGGGGCTGACGCCCGTCGTCGGAATTCCGCTCCCGTTTGTGAGCTACGGCGGTTCCGCCCTGGTGAGCTATCTGGCCGGTCTCGGTTTGGTCCAGGGGGCACTCATGCGCCGGCGGTTTTATCGCTTCGAAGCGTAGCCAAATCTGCTACAATTCCGCGTGTCGTTGTCGCAAGCGCTTGCCGTGGCTCCCGTCGAGCAAAATTTGGCGCGTTTGGCGGCAGGAACGCCTGGTGCTGGAGCAATCCGGCAGCCGGGCGTTTGCCGTTCCCGGGACCGCGGCGACTCCCCCCGAGTCGTAGCTCATTCTCCGCGACATCGATCGATCCTCGCCCACGCATCGTAACGGAGGTTTCACTCCATGGCAATTGCCCCTCGTGTCACTTTGCCCCTCGCGACGACCGACGCGCCAGGGCGCGTCACCTTCGCCCGCATCCCGGAAGTGCTGCCGATGCCGAACCTCATCGACATCCAGCGGCATTCCTTCCATTGGTTCGTAGCGGAAGGTCTCGCGGAGTTGTTCGCGGAGATCTCGCCGATCTCGGACTTCACCAACAAGAATATGGACCTCGAGCTTGCCGTACCGGGTCCGAACGGTGAGCCGGGCTACGCGTTCGGCGAGCCAAAGTACTCCGAGGAGGAGTGCCGCGAAACGGAGTCGACGTATGCCGCGCCGTTGAAGGTGCGCATGCGACTCAAGCTCAAGGGCGAAGTCGACGAAATAAAAGAAATGGACATCTTCATGGGGGACTTCCCCATGATGACGTCTAACGGTACGTTCATCATCAACGGCGCCGAGCGCGTCGTCGTCAGCCAGCTCGTGCGGTCGCCGGGCGTTTATCTCACGGTCTCCGAAGACCCGACGAGCGGGCGTGCGCTGTGCATGGGCAAGTTGATCCCGAGCCGTGGCGCCTGGCTCGAGTTCGAGACCTCCACGAAAGACGTGCTTTCGGTCAAGGTTGACCGCAAGCGGAAGATCCCGGTCACGACGTTGTTGCGCGCGATCGCGGCGATCATCGAGACACCGGATCTGAAGCGGGGAGACGACGAAGAGCTGCTCGCCCTCTTCGCGGACGTCGACGACAACCCGGATCACCACTACATTCAGGCGACCATCGACCGCGATCCGACGAAGGATAAGGCGGCCGCGATCGTCGACTTCTATCGCCGGCTGCGACCTGGCGATCCGCCGACCGCGGACAACGCGAAGTCGCTCCTGCAGTCGCTGCTATTCAACTACCGGCGCTATGACCTCGGTCGGGTGGGCCGCTATAAGCTCAACCGCCGCCTCGGGGTGCAGACCCCGCTCGCGGAGCGGATTTTGACGCCGAGTGACATCATCGCGATCGTGAGCGAGATGGTCCGGATCAATACGGGCCGAGGCGATCCCGACGACATCGACCATCTGGGCAATCGCCGCGTCCGCGCGGTGGGTGAGCTGATCCAGAACCAGTTTCGCGTTGGCTTGCTTCGCATGGAGCGCGTCGTCAAGGAGCGGATGAGCATCATCGATCCGACGACCGCCACGCCGTCGACGCTTGTCAACATTCGACCGGTCGTGGCGGCGATGCGCGAGTTCTTCGGTGGGAGCCAGCTCAGTCAGTTCATGGACCAGACGAACCCGTTGGCAGAGTTGACGCACAAGCGCCGCCTCTCCGCTCTCGGCCCGGGCGGTCTCTCCCGGGACCGGGCGGGCTTTGAGGTGCGCGACGTGCACCACAGCCACTACGGCCGCATCTGCCCGATTGAGACGCCTGAAGGCCCGAACATCGGCTTGATCGGCTCGCTGGCGACGTACGGCCAGATCAACGAATACGGCTTCATTGAAACGCCGTACCGAGTGGTCACGCGCCAGGTGGAAAATGCGCCGGAGCACACGGTCGGACGGACCCTCTCTCGCTCGGTGGTGAATCCCGCCACTGGCGAGGTGATCGTGTCCGAAAAGACGCTGATTGATGAAAAGGTCGCGAAGGCACTGGCCAAACACGCGGCCGCGGTCCCCCGCATCGACGTGCGACCCGCGATCTCGGACGAGATCCGCTGGCTGCCCGCCGACCAGGAAGAGCGGTACACGATTGCCCAGGCAAACGTACGCCTGAATGAGGACCGGACCTTCGCCGATGACCACGTCTCTGCGCGGCGTGGGCCGCGGTTCCTTATCGAAGCCCCCGAGCGGATCGACTTCGTGGACGTGTCGCCGCACCAGGTCGTAAGCGTGGCGACCGCGCTGATTCCGTTCCTCGAGCACGACGACGCCAACCGCGCGCTGATGGGCGCGAACATGCAGCGGCAGGCGGTGCCGCTCATCGCGCCGGAGGCGCCGCTGGTCGGCACCGGTATGGAGGTCCAGGCCGCCCGCGACTCGGGCCACGTCATCCTGACGCCGTTCGACGGCATCATCGAGCGCGCAGACGCCAAGCAGGTCGTCGTACGCGAGCTCCTGCCCGATGGCGAGCAGACCGATGGCGAGCCGGCGGAGCCGCGCCGCGCGAGCTTCCGCCTCCGGAAGTACATGCGCTCCAACCAGGGCACCTGCATGAACCAGCGACCACTGGTCACGCGGGGCCAACGCGTGCACGCGGGCGATCCGCTCGCGGACAGCTCGTCCACCCAGGGTGGCGAGCTCGCCCTGGGACAGAACGTTCTCGCTGCCTTCATGTCGTGGGAGGGCAGCAACTTCGAGGACGCGATCATCATCAGCGAGACCATCGTGCGTGACGACAAGTTCACCTCGGTACACATCGAGAAGTACGAGGTCGAGGCGCGCGATACGAAACTTGGACCCGAAGAGATCACGCGCGATATTCCGAACGTCGGAGAGGACATGCTCCGCGACCTCGACGAAAACGGGATCATCCGCATCGGCGCGGAGGTGGAGCCGGGCGACATCCTGGTTGGCAAGATCACGCCGAAGGGCGAGACCGAGCTGACCGCCGAAGAGCGCCTGCTGCGCGCGATCTTCGGCGAAAAGGCGCGTGAGGTGAAGGACACGTCGCTCCGGGTGCCGCACGGCGAGCGAGGCCGCGTCGTGGACGTCAAGGTGTTCAGCCGCGATGACCACGCGGAGCTGCCGGCGGGCGTGCACCAGATGGTGCAGGTCGTCATCGCCCAGAAGCGCAAGGTCTCAGCGGGTGACAAGATGGCGGGCCGCCATGGCAACAAGGGCGTCATCGCCCGGATCCTGCCGACGGAAGACATGCCGTTCCTGCCCGATGGGCGGCCCGTTGAGATCATCCTCAACCCGCTTGGCGTGCCGTCCCGCATGAACGTGGGCCAGATCCTGGAGACGCATCTTGGCTGGGCCGCCGCCGCGCTCGGGCTGTCATTCGCGACGCCGGTGTTCGACGGGGCGAGCGAGGAGGACATCCGGGAGCAGCTCGAGCGAGCTGACCTGCCGGTTGATGGCAAGGAGTGGCTCTACGATGGCCGCACGGGTGAGCGCTTTGCGCAGCGTGTCACAGTGGGCTACATCTACATGCTGAAGCTCATCCACCTGGTGGAAGACAAGATTCATGCCCGCTCGACGGGCCCATACTCGCTGATCACGCAGCAGCCACTGGGCGGCAAGGCGCAGTTCGGTGGCCAGCGCTTCGGCGAGATGGAGGTGTGGGCGCTGGAGGCCTACGGCGCGGCGCACACCCTGCAAGAGATGCTGACCGTCAAGTCTGACGACGTGGCGGGACGCGTGAAGACGTACGAAGCAATCGTCAAGGGCGAGGATGTGTTCCAGCCAGGCGTTCCTGAGTCGTTCAAGGTGCTCGTGAAGGAGCTCCAGAGCCTCGGGATCGCGGTCGAGGTGCTCAACGAGGACGAGGAAGGCATTCCGCTCCTCGAGGATGTCACGTCGGATTACATCCCTTCGATGAACATCAACCTGACCGGCTTCGAGCGAGGAGAGTAGGCGTGCTAGAAGTCAATAATTTCAACGCAGTTCGTATCAGGCTGGCATCGCCGGAGCAGGTCCGGCAGTGGTCGCGCGGCGAGGTCCGCAAGCCTGAAACCATCAATTACCGCACGCTGAAGCCGGAACGCGACGGTCTGTTCTGTGAGCGCATCTTTGGTCCCACGAAGGACTGGGAGTGCGCGTGCGGAAAGTACAAGCGCGTCCGTTATAAGGGCATCGTCTGCGATAAGTGCGGCGTCGAAGTGACCCGCGCCAAGGTGCGCCGCGAGCGGATGGGCCACATCGAGCTCGCGTCCCCGGTGAGCCACATCTGGTTCGTCAAGGGGACGCCGAGTCGCATTGGCCTGCTCCTTGACGTCACCCCGCGCATCCTCGAGCAGGTGCTGTACTTTGCGAAGTACATCGTCGTCGAGGTGAGCGAGGCGGCGCGCGAGCGTTCGGTTCAGGCCGTACAAACCGAGGTCGAGGCGCGGGGTGGTCGCTCGCGCAAGGCGGGCGAAGACCGCATGAACGAGCTCAAAGAGACCCGCGATGCGCGCATCGCGGAGATCGAGGAGCGCGCTGGCACTCAGGTCGCGGAGATCGACGAGCGCAAGAACGCGGATCTGAGCCGCACGATCGAGGCGGGTAAGGCGACCGACGAGCTGCTTGGCTCACTGGTCGGTAAGGCCGCGCCAGAGGCGATCGTGTTCGTGCCCACGGGCACGGAGTTGGTCAAGGCCGACGCCGCGGTGCGTGCCGACCACCAGACCGAGCTCCGTCGCCTCCTCGACGAGGACGTTCAGCAGATCGAGGGGCGCTACGAAGAAGAGCGGGCCAACGCCCGGGCGCTCGCCGACGGCGAGATCGACCTGATCAAGGCGCAAGCCCAGGAAGAGATCGATCGCGTCCAGGCCAAGGTCCTCCAGGAGGAGGAGCAGGGCAAGACGCTGGGCGACGCGCGCATCAAGCGGATCGAGTCCGTGAAGGTGCTCCAGACCCTGACCGAGACGGAATACCGCGAGCTTCAGGAGACCTGCGGCCGCATCTTCCGGGCGGGCATGGGCGCGGAGGCCGTGCGCGAGCTGCTGCGTGGGATCAACATGGACGAGCTGGCGATCTTCCTGCGGGGAGAGACGCACTCGTCCTCGGGCCAGCGCCGCAAGAAGGCCACGAAGCGCCTGCGCATCGTGGAAGCGTTCCGCAAGTCTGGCAACAAGCCGGAATGGATGATCATTACCATCCTGCCGGTGCTCCCGCCGGACTTGCGGCCGATGGTGCAGCTCGATGGCGGTCGTTTCGCCACGAGCGACCTGAATGACCTATATCGCCGGGTCATCAACCGCAACAACCGACTGAAGCGCCTGCAGGAGCTCGGTGCGCCCGAGATCATCGTGCGCAACGAGAAGCGCATGCTCCAGGAGGCGGTCGACTCGCTGATCGATAACGGCCGCCACGGCCGCGCGGTCGCGGGCTCGAGCAACCATAAGCTGAAGAGCCTCTCGGACATGCTGAAGGGCAAGCAAGGCCGCTTCCGCCAGAACCTGCTGGGCAAGCGCGTCGACTACTCGGGCCGCTCGGTCATCGTCGTCGGCCCGACGCTGCGGCTGAACCAGTGCGGTCTACCGAAGCGCATGGCGCTGGAGCTGTTCAAGCCCTTCGTCATGCAGCGACTTGTGGAGCGCGGCATCGTCCACAATATCAAGAGTGCCAAGCGCGTCGTGGAGCGCGTGCGGCCGGAGGTTTGGGACGTCCTCGAAGAGGTCATCCAGGACCATCCGGTATTGCTGAACCGCGCACCGACCTTGCACCGACTCGGTATCCAGGCATTCCAGCCGGTGCTCGTCGAGGGCAGCGCGATTCAGATTCACCCGCTCGTCTGCGCCGCGTTCAACGCGGACTTCGACGGGGACCAGATGGCCGTGCACGTCCCGCTGTCCGCGGCCGCGAAGAATGAGGCCCGGACACTGATGATGTCCACCCGCAACCTGGTCCAGCCGTCCAACGGCGAGCCGATCACCGCGCCCACGCTGGACATGGTGCTCGGGTGCTACTACCTGACGATGATTCGACCCGGCACGATGGGTGAGGGTCGCAGCTTCGCGGACATCGACGATGCCCGCCTGGCCCACGACCTCGGGCAGATTGATCTGCGTGCCGAGATCAACGTCCGTATGAACCTGAACAAGGCGAACGGAAATGGCAACGGTCACTCGGATGGGAACGGCAATGGCCACGACTGGGTTGCCACCGAGTGGATGAAGACGAGCGTTGGCCGCGTCATCTTCAATGATGCGGTCTCCGCCGCATTGAAGGGCGCGGGCGCGGAGCCGATCACGTTCCAGAACCAGACCATGGATAAGGGCAGCCTGAAGACGCTGGTTGCACGATTGATCCGTTCGTACGGCAATGACGTGACGGCCGCGGTGCTCGACGAGATCAAGCTCATCGGCTTCCACTACGCCACGGTTTCGGGCATCACGATCGCGATCGACGACCTCAAGATTCCATCCGAGAAGGTCGGCGTGCTGGAGCGGGCCGAGACCGAGGTGGACCGCATCGAGCGGGACTATCGCCGCGGCCTCATCACCGACGAAGAGCGCTACAACGAAGTCGTCGAGATCTGGACCCGGGCCAAGGAAGAGATTACCAAAGCCGTGGAAAAGGTCCTCGACCCATTCGACTCGGTCCACATGATGGCCCAGTCGGGTGCAAAGGGTAACGTGCAGCAGATCGCGCAGATGTCCGGCATGCGCGGCCTCATGGCCGATCCGTCGGGTCGAATCATTGAGCTGCCGATTCGCTCGAGCTTCCGTGACGGCCTCTCGGTTCTGGAGTACTTCCTTTCGACGCACGGCGCCCGGAAGGGCCTCGCCGACACGGCAATCAAGACGTCCGACTCGGGTTATCTCACGCGCCGCCTCATCGACGTCTCGCAGAGCCTCATCGTCTACGACGAAGACTGCGGCAGCGAGGGTGGCATCTGGCTCGAGGATCTCGAAGACCCGGCCAAGCGCCAGGTCCGGCTCGACCAGCTCAATGGCCGCGTGGTCGGCGTTGACGTGGTCGATCCTGGCACGGGCGAAGTGATTGTCGCCCGTAACGATGAGGTTGACGACGAGGCAAAGGAGCGCTTGACGCAGGCCAAGAACGTCACGAAGATCTTCGTGCGCTCCCCGATGACCTGCGAGTCGCGCCACGGCCTCTGCCAGAAGTGCTACGGCTGGCACCTGGGCACGCGCTCGACGGTGAAGATCGGTGATCCGGTCGGCATCGTCGCGGCGCAGTCCATCGGCGAGCCGGGCACCCAGCTCACGATGCGTACGTTCCATACGGGCGGCGTGGCGGGTGGCCTCGACATCACAACGGGTCTCCCGCGGGGCGAGGAGTTGTGCGGGGCGCGCCAGCCAAAGGGCAAGGCGGTGCTGTCGGAGATCGACGGCGTCGTCGAGCTGCAGCGTCTGGAAGACTCGCGCGTCGTGCGGGTGGTGTCCCGCGAGACGTACCGCGACGACCATGAGATTCCAACTGGATACACGCTCGAGGTCGGCGATGGGCAGTGGATCGAGGCGGGCCAGCCCATCGCAACCGCTGAGGACCGGGCTCCGATTATCGTCCAGCTCTCGGGTACCGTCGAGGTGCGCGAGCCTGAGACGGAGGGCCCGGATGGCGTTCGCCCCCTTGCCCTGGTGACCGTGGTCGCCGAGGACCGGGACGAGCGCGAGTACCGGGTTCCAGCGCAGGCGCGCGTGCGGGTCGAAGAAGGCCAGTTTGTGACCGCGGGCGAGCAGCTCACCGATGGCTCCCGCGATCCGCAGGAGATCCTCAGCATCCAGGGGCGTGAGGCCGCGCAGCGCTACCTCGTCGACGAAGTGCAGGCGGTGTATCGTTCCCAAGGTGTGACGATCAACGACAAGCACGTCGAGGTAATCGTTCGGCAGATGCTGCGGAAGCTCCGGGTCGACGATCCGGGTGACAGCAACCTGCTGCGGGACGAGCTGATCGATCGATTCGAGTACGAAGAGATCAATCGCGAAGGGCTGGCCGAAGGTGGGGAGCCGGCGACGGCGCGCCCGGTGCTGCTGGGCGTCACCAAGGCTTCGCTCAATACGGAGAGCTTCCTGGCGGCGGCTTCGTTCCAGGAGACGACGCGCGTCCTGACCGACGCGGCGCTCACCGGCAAGGTCGATCATCTGATGGGCCTGAAGGAGAACGTCATTATTGGGAAGCTGATCCCTGCGGGCTCCGGCCTGACGGCACGCCTCGAGGCGCGGCGCCAGCGCCAGCTCCAATCCGAAGCGGTTGCCGCGTTCCTGGAACCGACGGATATGATCGACACCTCGCCGCTCACGGGAGATTTCGACAGCTCGGCCCTCACCGCGCCTCTCGACACATCGCCACTCACCGCCACGCTCGATCGTGACGACGACGGGCGCGACGACGAGCTTGCAGGGTTCTCCGTCGACGACGGAAACGCGTCGGACGCCGGCGGCTCGGTTGACACTTCGGAGTCGGACCCAATAGAATGACCGTTTGGTACCCGCTAGTGAACAGAGGACATGACTGCGGTGCGCGGCCCGAGGATTCGGGCCAAGGCACCGCGCCAATGGAGCAGGTTTGCCAACCATCAACCAGTTGATCCGCAAGGGTCGCGAGAAAGTCCGCAAAAAGACAACCGCGCCCGCGTTGCGGTTTCATCTGAACTCGCTACGCGGCAAGGTCACGCGCGACCGTGGCTCACCCCAGAAACGTGGGGTGTGCATCCAGGTCCGGACGATGACCCCGAAAAAGCCCAACTCGGCCCTTCGCAAGATCGCGCGCGTGCGCATCTCAAACGGAATGGAAGTCACAGCGTACATTCCGGGTGAGGGCCACAATCTGCAGGAGCACTCCGTCGTCCTGATCCGTGGCGGTCGCGTCAAGGATCTACCGGGCGTCCGGTACCACGTCGTCCGCGGAGCGCTGGACGCTCAGGGCGTGCGCGACCGCAAAAAGGGTCGCTCCAAGTACGGCACGAAGACAGCGGACGGCGGCGCTCTGCGGCGCTAGGCCACCCGGGATACCCTGGGCAAGGCCAGGTAGCGGGCTGCTACCTGGCCTTGTTGTTCCGCCGCGTTGAACCAATCCGCGAGGCGGTCGGGGCGCAGCGCCACCGAGGTGTTGCGGCTGCCCAGTCTTCGGTTGATCAACATGGACACACGCTCGAGACGAAGAGGAGAGGATCATGCCGCGACGGGCACGGGTGGTACACCGCGACATTCCGCCGGATCCGAAGTACGGAAGCCGCATCCTGGCAAGATTTATCAATAAGATGATGCTGAGGGGAAAGAAGAGCATCTCCGAACGCATCGTCTATGGGGCACTCGAATCGATCGAGCGCCAGGCGCGGCAGAACCCGCTTGATGTCTTCGACCAGGCGATGCGCAATGCAACGCCGGTCCTCGAGGTCAAGCCTCGGCGTGTGGGCGGCGCAACCTATCAAGTGCCGGTCGAGATTCGGGGCGATCGTCGAATCTCGTTGGCGATGCGCTGGCTGATCAACTCAGCCCGGACTCGCCCTGGCCGTTCCATGATCGACAAACTCGCAGCGGAGTTGACTGACGCGGCTCGGGGACAGGGCGCCACGGTCAAGCGCCGGGACGACGTCCACCGAATGGCAGAGGCGAACAAGGCTTTCGCGCACTATCGTTGGTAAGGGGTACATGAGCGCGGAACTTCAACGGACTCGGAACATCGGCATCATTGCCCACATTGACGCGGGCAAGACGACGACGACCGAGCGAATTCTTTATTACACCGGACGAATCTACAAAATGGGCGAGGTTCATCAGGGCACGGCCGTGATGGACTGGATGGAGCAGGAGCGGGAGCGCGGGATTACGATCACCGCCGCCGCGACCACTGCAGAGTGGCGCGACCACCGCATCAACATCATCGACACGCCCGGTCACGTCGACTTCACCGTTGAAGTTGAGCGCTCCCTGCGCGTTCTGGATGGCGGGGTTGTCGTGCTGGACGCTGTCGCCGGAGTCGAGCCGCAGTCGGAAACCGTTTGGCGGCAGGCTGACAAATATGGTGTGCCGCGCATCGTGTTCATCAACAAGATGGACCGTGTGGGCGCCAACTTCTGGATGACGATTGACATGCTGAAGGAGCGACTTGGTGCGAACCCGGTCGTCGTGCAGCTCCCAATCGGCATCGAAGATAGCTTTGTGGGCGTCGTCGACCTCCTTACGCGGAAGGCGCTGGTCTGGGATGGCACCGCGGATGGGACGCCGACCGAGCAGGAGATCCCCACGGACATGGTCGATGACGTTGAGAAGTGGCGAGAGTTGCTCGTCGAGCACGTCGTGGAGCACGACGACGCCCTGATGCATCGGTACCTCGAGGGTGGGGCGTTCTCAGTCGAGGAGCTCCGGGGCGCAGTGCGGCAGGCAACCGTCGACGCAAAGATCCAGCCCGTGGTCTGTGGGACAGCACTGCGCAATAAGGGCGTGCAGGCGGTTCTCGACGCGGTCGTGGACTACCTCCCGTCGCCCCTGGATGTTCCCCCGGTCGCAGGTATCAACCCGCAGACCGGTGAAATGGAAGCGCGTCGTGCGCTCCCAGAAGAGCCGTTGTCCGCGCTTGCGTTCAAGATTGCCGCGGATCCATTCGTTGGCAAGCTCAGCTACGTCCGGGTGTATTCCGGCGAGCTCAAGTCGGGCTCGTACGTCTTCAACTCGTCCAAGGGCGAGCGTGAGCGCATCGGCCGGCTCGTGCGCATGCACGCCAATCGCCGTGAAGACGTCGAGTCGATCTCGGCGGGCGACATCGTCGGCGTTGTCGGTCTGAAGTACACTGTCACCGGCGACACGCTCTGCGATCCAGCCCATCAGATGATTCTCGAATCGATCAAATTCCCCGAGCCGGTGATTGCCGTCGCGATCGAGCCGCGCACCAAGCAGGACCAGGATCGCATGGGCATCGCTCTGGCTCGACTCAGCGAAGAGGACCCCACATTCCGCGTGCGGACCGATCTTGACTCCGGGCAGACCATCATCTGGGGAATGGGCGAGCTCCATCTCGAGGTGATCGTCGACCGCATGCTGCGCGAATTCAAGGTTGATGCGCGCGTTGGGCGTCCCCAGGTCGCCTACCGCGAGACGGTTACCCGCAAGGCCCGGGAAGAGGGGCGCTGGGTGAAACAGTCTGGTGGCAAGGGCCAGTTCGGCCACGTCTGGCTGGAAGTCGAGCCGCTCGATCGGGGCGGTGGCTTCGAGTTTATCGACAAGACGGTCGGCGGCGTGATCCCCAAGGAATACATCCCGGCCGTGGCCGCCGGCGTCAAAGAGGCAGCAGAGGGCGGTGTCCTCGCCGGCTATCCACTGGTGGACCTGAAAGTGACGCTGGTCGACGGCTCCTACCATGAGGTGGACTCGTCGGAAATGGCCTTCAAGCTCGCCGGCTCGATTGGGCTCAAGCGAGCCGTGGAGCGGGCCGGCCCCCAGATTCTCGAACCGATCATGAAGGTCGAGGTGACGACGCCCGAGCCGTTCCTCGGCGACGTGGTCGGCGATCTCAACGCTCGGCGTGGCCAGATCGAGGGCATCGACCCACGATCGGGTGGTCAGGTCATCGCCGCAACGGTGCCACTGGCCGAGATGTTCGGATATGCAACCGATCTGCGCTCGAAGACGCAGGGCCGGGCGACGTACTCGATGGAGTTTTCGCATTACCAGCCGGTAACGCAGGAGGTGGCCAAGACAGTATTGGCCAAAGGCCGCAGCTAGTTGGCTGTCGCCGCTAATGGCGGCGATCATCGGCTGGCGAGGGTATCTGGCGGTATGGTAGACTACCCGCTGCGCTATCTGTAGGTCCTGACTTGCTCCGCGCGTCATCCACCCGTAATGACGCGCCTGGAAGAGCCGCTCCTGCGGCCCGTCCCCAACGACTGATGGCGTTCCTGCCCGGGTCGACGTTTGTTTGGCCGGGCCTGGTAACCGAGGAAACCGAGACTGGTTGTACGTGCGAACGTGCGTTCGCACGTACAACGGTGTTCGGGTTGGAACAGACACGAACTTACTCCCGTGAGGAGGCTGTGCGGCCATGGCGAAGAAGAAGTTTGAGCGGACGAAGCCGCATATCAATGTGGGGACGATTGGGCACGTTGACCACGGGAAGACGACGCTGACGGCGGCGATCACGAAGACGCTGGCGTTGCGGGGTGGCTCGGAATTCCGGTCGT